>MDSZ01103645.1_pt1 | contig 65348 bp, 57 predicted proteins | sample 811201 | NCBI WGS metagenome assembly MDSZ01 (sample SAMN05326647, study PRJNA326480) | marine metagenome | isolation source: seawater | place: Indian Ocean: North | collected 2010
CATGGATCGGCAGTAGTCGGTTTTGTTTGGGTTTTGGCGAATGCAAACTTAACCGATTTTACTGCCGTTCTCATTTTTCACGCTTAAATGCGTTGAACCTTTTTTTAGCCCCAGCTAAAGGCTTTCTACAACTTCAGCTAAAGGCTTTTTCAGCTTCAGCTTATCGCTTTGAGTTTATTCCACGCTCATGGCAATGGCTTCACCCATGCGCAGCGGGGATTCTGCTGCCAGCTCTTCCAGCCAGTGAATTTTGTCTTTGGCAAAACACAGCACCACGGTAGAACCGAGCAGGAAGCGGCCCATCTCTTCACCTTTTTCGAGGGTGACAGGCTGTGGGTTGGTGTAATCCGTCACTTTGGTTTTGCGTTCCATTGGTGTGATGCGGCCAGCCCATACGGTTTCGATGGCTGCAACAATCATGGCGCCGACCAGAATCATGGCCATCGGCCCCTGTTCGGTATCAAAGATACACACCAGACGTTCGTTGCGGGCAAACAGACGCGGTACGTTTTCGGCAGTGGTCTGATTCACAGAGAACAGATCGCCGGGTACGTACACCATTTCGCGCAGGGTACCGGTTACCGGCATATGCACGCGGTGATAATCCTTCGGCGACAGGTAAATGGTGGCGAACTCACCGCCCATAAACTCTTCCGCGCGCTGAGTATTGCCACCGAGCAGTTCGATCAGGGAATAATCCTGACCTTTGGCCTGAAAAATACGGCCGTTTTCAATTTTACCCAGTTGCGATACTGCACCATCCGCCGGCGATACCAGCTGGTTATCAGTGGCACTGACCGGGCGGGCATCGTCTTCCAGTTCGCGGGTAAAGAAATCATTAAAGCAGCGGAAATCATCTGCCGTTTTGCGTTTGGCTTCATTCATGTTGATGCCGAACTGCTTAATGAAAAAGTTGATAAAGGTATTTTTGATCCAGCGGATTTCGCTGGCCGCCAGCCAGCCCACCAGGTGGGAAAGCAGGTGCTGCGGAACAATATACTGCAGTGCAATAAAGGCTTTTTGTTTTAATGTCATGCTGGGTGTTGTCCTTATGGCTGTGCGCCGGTGTTGACCGGGGTGTTGTCGTCATTACCCCATTCAGACCATGAGCCGTCATAGCCTTTAATGTTTAATCCAAGGATTTTACCGACCAGATAGGTAAAACCGGAACGGTGGTGAGTCTGGCAGTGCGTGGCGATTTCTTTGCTTTCATCAATGCCCATGTCTTGCAGCAGGGTACGGAAACCGTCCAGTTCATTGATTTTCAGGCCGCGGCTTTTATCCATACCCAGCGTCCATTCGTAATTCACGGCGCCGGGAATATGGCCGCCACGTTTTGAAATCACTTTTTCACCTGTGTATTCCTCTTTCGAGCGGGCATCCCACACGGCAAAGTCCGGCTGACCAATGCGTTCAATAATCTGTTCTTTGCTCAGGGTGCAGTCGCTGTTCACCAGTTCCGCCTGATAGCTGCTGGCTACCGGGGTAACCTCGCCGCTTTCTGTTGGCAGGCCTTCAGCTAACCACGCACTCAGGCCGCCGTTCAGGTAGGAATACCTGGTGTGGCCAATGCAATCCAGAACCCAGATCATACGGCCCGCCCAGCCGCCGCCTTCATCATCGGAGCAGATAACATGGGTGTCGGCTGTCAGACCGATTTCACTCAGCGCGGCTGAAATCTGTGCCATGGGGGGCAGCTTGCCAGGCGCTGGCTGACCAGCAGACTGCAGCTTTTTAAAATCCAGCCAGACTGAGCCCGGAATGTGATTTGCGATAAAGGTTTCGGCCTTCGCCTGTTCGACGATCAGTACTTTGGCTGCATCAGCGAAAGGTAACCGGGCAGCCAGATCAGCCGGTTCAATTAACAGGGGAAGGTCTAACAGAGGAAGGTCAGCCATGAAAACTCCGCGAACGATAGTCGTACAGATGAAAAAACGGATGGAGAGCGGGCAGTTTATCCAACGACGCGGCGGATGTCAGGTCGCTTGCGCCTGCTTATCACGCTTATGAGTGTGCGCGGCCGCGACAGTTCAGAATGCTGTATGTTTGTTTAACACTGTTCCCGTGCTGTCAGAGGATTGTTGTCACCCTTTTTGCCGGTTGGTCGCCCGCAGAGTATTGGCCCGCAGGGCAGCCAGACTCTGACTGCCGATCATGCACAGGTTTTTAAAGCCCATGTACTCCGCCTGAGAGATAACCTCCTGCCCCTCGGCTGCAAAGCCCATCACCAGTCCAATCGGGCTGGCGCCGGCGTCAATGGACATCATCACGGTTTGAGCCGGAATGCGCGTTGTTACGCTGTCCGGTAGCCGTACCAGAAATTTTTCACGGTTGTCCGGGGTCAGCAGCAGTCCGGCGGGTTTTTCCAACAGCTTGCTGAACACTGATGGGCGGCTCAGATCTACCGTTAATGTGCGCCGGGGGTCTTCGCTGCTCAGGCCTTCGGCATAAATCACTTTCAGCTGAGTTTTGTCTTTATTCAGCAGGGCAACGCAGGCCGAGGGCAGACCAAGGCCTTCGGTAACACCTTTCAGCAGGCTTTTCATCAGGAAGTGCCAGTCACCAAAGCTGTCCGGTTCCTGCTGCAGCTGACGCAGCAGTTTCTTCATGTAATCTTCGTCGCTGTGACGTTCGGTGTTTATCTCTGTATTTAATCCAGTGACAGCCTCTGTCCCGGAATCAGCTTCAGCCTCGTTGTCTTTCGTGGATGCTGGTGGCGCATCGGCCTGGCTGTTGAGAGTTTCTGCTGCAGCGCTGTTGTTGGTGTTGTTGCTGTTAGTGGTGGAGTCACGATCTGACTGCAGCCCAGCGTGCAGTTCAGCATCCGCCGGCTGTATGGCATTACCGTCTGCGGCAATAAAAGGATACTGCGCTGTTTCTTTTTCTGGGGATAGCAGCAGGTGCAGGCCAGTCCCCAGAGTGGAATGCTGTTGCTGACTGCTTTGTACCTGCAGGCGTCTGACTTCCGGCGTGACCTGAAACTGCGCTTTGCCGGACCAGTGACTGACCAGTGCTGTCCAGCGCATGGCGCGCTTGCCATCCGGTGCCATGTGCAGTTGCCAGGCAAGCTGATTGGCCATCAGGCTGATCATGGCCGGTGCCTGACACTTGTGGATCAGAGCCCGCTGGTTATCCAGATCGCGCGGATCATGACGGCGTAACAGGCGCCATTGGGCAGGGTCTGGCTGATGCTCTGCCTGCCAGGTCTGCTGGGCCATTTGTGGCAGATGCAGCTGACGCAGCGTCAACAGCCATTGTTTCTCATCGTCTCCAAACACCTGTTGCATAGCACTCAACAGAGAGTCACCGCGGCTGAGCAGATACTGCCAGTTGGCAGCCTGTGGCCACACCTGCAGCCAGGACCAGTAAGGGGCCATGGCCAGCATGCTGCTCCAGCGGGCGTAATTAACCGACTGTGTGCCTCTTTGAGTTGCCCAGTGAGCCGCCAGATTGCCGGCAAAACGGGCACACATAATGGCGCGCCGGTACGCCTGCTGCGCCGGTTCGGAAGGGTGCAGCGGCACCATAGTGAGCTTTTTCATCAGCCGCACCAGTTCCTGCATACCAAGTAACGACAGGCAGTTTGCGGCACCGGAGATCTGTTCCACGCAGCCTGGATGCTGGCGCGCTGCCAGCATCAGCAGATTCTGGCACAGCGCCGGGTCACTCTCGATGCTGGGGGCAAGCTCGTCAAAACTGATACGCGCTTTCTGCATCTGCTGACGAATACGCTGATGCGTTTCCGCCAGAATCGGCAGGTACTCGGTATTGCGGACTTCTTTCCACAAATCATCGGGAGCTGAGCTTATTGTTAGCAGAGTCATGTGCGGGTTTGTGTAACCGTCATTTGTAGCCTTTACTTAACTATAGTCTTAATCCGCTTCATGGGGCGTCACAGCATCAGGGATTTTTAATAATGCTGTTTTTCTTGGGTCTGATAATTGTTTTCGGCAGTGTGCTGTACGGCTATGTGATGTCGCATGGCAACCTGCTGGCGCTGTGGCAGCCGTTCGAGATGTTGATCATCTGCGGTGCTGCCTTTGGTGCATTCTTGCTGGGTAATCCAGGCAACGTCATCATGCGCTGCTTTAAGCTGACGCCGCAGATTATTATGGGCAGTAAGGTTAACAAGGCCATGTACATGGATGTGTTGGGCCTGATTTACGACATCCTGAATAAAGCCCGGCGTGAAGGCATCATGGCTATTGAGTCAGATGTCGAGAGTCCGTCATCCAGTGCGTTGTTTTCCCGTTATCCGGCCATTCAGGGTAATGAAGAGCTGGCCAATTTTATTGCCGACTATTTCCGCATTATCGCTGCCGGTAACCTGACATCGTTTGAGCTGGAAGCGCTGATGGATCAGGAAATTGAAGCCCGTCTGCATGAACTGGAACAGCCGGCGATGGCAGTCAGTAAGGTTGCTGATGCTCTGCCGGGTTTTGGTATCGTCGCTGCTGTGCTGGGGATTGTGATTACCATGGGGGCGATTGAAGGTGAGATTGCTGAAATCGGCTCTCATGTCGCTGCCGCGCTGGTCGGTACTTTCAGTGGTGTGTTTCTGGCGTATGGTATCGCCGCGCCGGTGAGTGCGGTGATGCAGCATATTGCCGAAGAAGAAATCAAACTCTATGAGGCCAGTAAGGCCTGCATTATTGCTTCTCTTAACGGCCTGCCGCCGCAGCTGGCGGTGGAATTTGGCCGTAAATCCCTGTTCACTCATGGCCGGCCAAGCTTTACCGAAGTGGAAAGTAAAGTGCGGGGCCGCTGATGGAAAATTTAGGTCCCCATCAGAATATAATCATTCGCCGCTATAAAAAGGGTAAACATGCTCACCATGGTGGCGCCTGGAAAGTCGCCATGGCCGACTTTGCGCTGGCGATAATGGCGCTGTTTCTGGTGTTGTGGATTATTAACTCGTCCAATGAAGAACAGCGGGCAGCGATTTCCGGTTATTTTCAGGACCCGAAAGCCTCTGAAGAAGGCGCTAAAGTGCCTTCCGCTTACATCATCGATTTTGGTGGATCACCGACCACAGCAGATAACATTGCTGTTTCTGAGCAGATTGATCCGGAAAAAATTCTGCAGGCGGAAGAAATTGAAAGCATGGCGGAAGCCATCGAACAGCGCCGCATGCAGGATATGAAAGCGAAGATTGAAGCGCGCATTGAGGCCAGCCCGACGCTGAGCCCGTTTAAAGATCAGCTGTTAGTGGATATCACCACCGAAGGTCTGCGCCTGCAGATCGTCGATCAGAGCAAGCGTCCGATGTTTGCGCCGGGCAGTGCTCAGCTTAAATATTATTCGGAAGACATTCTGTGGGAGCTGGCGCCTGTGATCGCCGGCATGGATCACCGTATTTCCATTGTCGGTCATACCGATGCGTCGAAGCTCAACAGCAGCCGTGATGCAGATGATGGTAACTGGCAGTTATCCTCTCTGCGCGCCGATGCTGCGCGCCGGGCTTTGATGGAAGCCGGGGTGGAAAAACAGCAGGTGGCGGAAGTTATCGGTATGGGCGACACCGCGCCATTGAAACCGGATGATCCCTACGCTGACGTTAACCGCCGTATCTCGGTCACGCTGCTGAACAAGAATGCCGCCGAGGCGGTACAGGAACGTGGCGGTGAAGGCGAAGCCGCGGCGGAAAGTGATGCCGCTGATGAGCGTAAACCTGTGATTAATAAGGCCGGCTCTCTGCTGGAGCAACTGCGCAAAGAACGCGAAGCGCGCAATAACAGTTACGATAATCCGCCCAACCGGGAAGAGCTGACCTGGTAGGTCAGCTCTGACTTTTCTTTCAGCTGTCGGATCAGAGTTCCGTCAGAGTCTGAAGAATGCGCTTGTAGCTGGCGAATCTGTCTTCCCTTACATCACCTTTTTCTACCGCATCACGGATGGCACAGCCGGGTTCCTGTTCATGGCGGCAGTCACGGAAGCGGCAATAGCCGGCTACCGGACGCAGCTCGCGGAAACCGTACATCACCTCATCTTCCGACATATGCCACAGACCGAACTCGCGGATTCCCGGGGAGTCGATCAGATCACCACCGGCAGGGAAATGATACAGACGGGCAGTGGTGGTGGTGTGTTTACCTTTGCGGGTGTTCTCTGACAGGGCGCCGACTTTCAGCTCTTCGCCCGGAAGCAGAGTACCGATGAGCGAGGATTTACCGACGCCTGACTGTCCAACAAACACGCTGATGCGGTCGTTGAGGAATTCTTTCAGATCGCCGAGGCTGGTTTCGTCGCGACTGCAGACGCGCAGCGTGCGATAGCCCAGCGCTTCATACTTGCTCAGCAGGTCATCAAAGCGCTGACGGTTAGTGTCATCAAGCAGGTCGGTTTTGTTGAGCAGTATGATGGGCTCGATGTCGCAGTTTTCTGCCGCGACCAGATAACGGTCGATCAGGTTGGCGTGTGCTTCCGGCTCGGGGGCGATCACCAGCACAATAAAGTCGATGTTGGCGGCCACCGGTTTGATTTCATTGTACGGGTTGGGGCGCGACAGCTCTGACTGGCGTTCCAGCACGGTTTCCACCACGCCGGTAAACACACCTTTGGTCTCCGGACCCGGACGGAACACCACGCGGTCACCGGTAACCAGGGAGCCCAGGTTGGCTCTGAGCCAGCAGCGGTAGCGACGTGAACGGTCGTTGGCGGCCTCGACTTCGACCTGGGCGCCAAAATGCGCCATGATCTGGCCTTCGGTTTCGTCGCCCAGTTCACCGGCATTCAGCTGTTCGCTGATGCTCACTTCTTTTTTGCGGGCGCGGTCAGCCTTCTCCTGCTGTATCTTTTCTACCCGCCAGGCCTGGCGGCGGTTCAGTTTGCGTTTGCTCATAGCGGTCGTGGTGGCTGAGGGTGGTGCTATTGTCTGTGTTGGCCGGGCAGGGTGCAAGTTGCTAGACTCTTATCATCAATAAGAGAGGCTGGTTATGAGTCAGAACGATAATCTGGTGTGGATGGACCTTGAGATGACAGGTCTGGACCCTGAACACGATGTCATCATTGAAATTGCCACCATTGTGACCGATGGTGATCTCAACATCATTGCGGAAGGGCCGGTGATTGCTGTCAGCCAGCCGGATGTGCTGCTGGACGCCATGGATGAGTGGAACACCAAAACCCATGGTAACTCCGGGCTGACCCAGCGGGTGCGTGACAGTGACGTCGACGCCCGTGAAGCGCAGCGCCAGACCATTGAATTTCTGCAGCAGTATGTGAAAGCCGGAGCGTCACCGCTGTGCGGTAACAGCATTCATCAGGACCGCCGCTTTCTGGTGAAGTACATGCCTGAGCTGGAAGCGTATATGCACTATCGCAATATCGACGTGTCCACGCTGAAGGAGCTGGCCAAGCGCTGGAAGCCTGAAGTGGTTTCCTCCTTCGAGAAAAAAGGCAGCCATCAGGCGCTGGATGATATCCGTGAATCCATTGCGGAAATGCTCCATTACCGCAAATACTTCCTTGATGTGTAAGTATTTCAGGTAAGGATAAGTAGTTTATACCTTGCATTATATATGGATAAAAAGCCCTGATATATTCAGGGCTTTTTTGTGGTTATTTAAAACAATCTGATGCGTGTGCTTATTTAATCGGGCTGGTTTCATTTCAAACGCAGGGTGAAGTTCAGAAATACCCTGTTTTTTAAGGGTAAATGGAACAATCGGCAGGAAAAGTTGAAAAAGGAATAAACTGTTTTATTTTAAAAAATAATAAATGCGTTAGAATCTCCGTCAAGAAATGTCTGGTTACAGAAATAATTAAATTACTGCCCGGTTATATATGGCCGGCAGTAAGTCATAAAAGCGCAGACAATGAACATCCCTCAAATATCCCTGCATATCGTGCAGGCTTTTGTCGTGGAGTTCTTGTCATGAATGATTGAGGTAAGGTGTGAAAGATTACGACAACTGCAGCACAGATAGTGTTGTAGGTGATCTGCTTACAAAATCCGCACTGGCACTGTCGCTTCTGGCAGGGCTCTGCGTATGCCTTGCTGATATGTTCAGCATTGCTGACCTGCCTTACTCTGAAGTCCGAAATTACCTGGAAATTCTGGGTGTTGCGGTCGCCGGTCTGCTTTTATACAGCATTGTTTTCTGGCTATGCTTTTTCTGCTGTAAAAGTTCTGATGTTGCTGCGCGCATTTTTGCGGTTGCCGTGCATCATAAAATTTTTACTCCTGATGTTCTGGTTGCCGCCCACGGCAGCCGCGCTCCTCCCCGTTAATTCAGTATCAGTCAGATTCTGAATTTACCCGTGCATCACGTCTGATCTGTCCCTTTCGGCCTCCGGCTGAAAGTGCATGCTGGCGTCTGCCGCCCGTCAGTTCTCTGTCTGTCTGCTACTGAAATCTGCGTCACAGAACGCCGCATCTTCGCTGCGCATCTTCTGTGTTTACCTGCGGCTTCGCCGCGTTATCTGTGCATCTGCTTTGCGGATGTGCTGGTCTGTTTCACATTAAAAAGGCTGAAAAATGACAGATAAGAAAGTCTCCCGCGTGTTTGTGGGGCTTCTCTTCAGCGCTGTGGCTCTGCTGTCCGGTTGTTCCGGCGGCGTGCTTGACCCAAAAGGTCAGGTTGGCGTTGATGAGAAAAATCTGATTCTGATTGCCACCGGGCTGATGCTCCTCGTGGTAATACCGGTCATTATCCTGACGCTGGTTTTTGCCTGGAAATACCGGGCTTCCAATGAAGATGCTGTGTACGAACCTAAGTGGGCTCATTCGAAAAAAATTGAGCTGGTGGTATGGCTGATCCCGATTGCCATCATCATCATTCTGGGCAGTGTGACCTGGGTAACGACTCACCACCTTGATCCATACAAACCGCTGGATCACGACAGCAAACCACTGGAAGTTGAAGTGGTATCGCTGAACTGGAAATGGCTGTTTATCTATCCGGAGCAGAACATTGCAACCGTGAATGAGCTGGTGATTCCGGCCCATCGTCAGGTGGCATTCAAACTGACTTCCGAGTCTGTGATGAACTCTTTCTTTATCCCGCAACTGGGCAGCCAGATTTACACCATGGCCGCCATGACCACCAAACTGCACCTGATTGCTGACCACGCTGGTACCTACAAAGGTATTTCTGCGAACTACAGCGGCGCAGGTTTCAGTGAGATGAAGTTCAACACCATTGCTACCGAAACCGAAGCAGATTTCGATCAGTGGGTGAACAAAGTAAAAGCGGCTCCTGAGGCGCTGAGCGGTCCGGTTTATGAGCAGCTGGCTGAGCCTAGTGAAGGCAATCCGGTGACTTATTACAACTCAGTCAAAGCAGGTCTGTTTGACGATATCGTAATGAAGTACATGCAGCACCACGGCCATACACCATTCACTGGTCAGAGTGGCATGGACTCCATGTCAGCGATGCATCAGAAAGAACACATGACTGGTGCGGAGGAATAAAAAATTATGTTTGGTAAATTAACGCTTGAGGCCTTTCCGTTCCACGTACCGATCGTGATGGGCACTCTGTCTGTGGTAGCAATTCTCGGGCTGGCGCTCGTTATTGCTCTCACCAAATACCAGAAATGGGGTTACCTGTGGCGCGAGTGGATTACTTCTGTAGACCACAAACGTCTGGGTGTTATGTACATCATCCTGGCCATGGTTATGCTGCTGCGCGGTTTCGCCGATGCCATCATGATGCGTACTCAGCTGGCTGCGGCGACCAATGGTGCTGCCGGTTATCTGCCACCTGAACACTACGACCAGATCTTCACCGCCCACGGTGTGATCATGATTATCTTTATGGCGATGCCATTTATGATCGGCCTGATGAACATCGTGGTGCCACTGCAGATCGGTGCCCGCGACGTGGCCTTCCCGTTCCTGAATAACCTGAGCTTCTGGTTAGCTGTTTCCGGCGCACTGCTGGTGAATATTTCTCTGGCCGTTGGTGAATTCGCCAAAACCGGTTGGGTTGCTTATCCACCGCTGTCCGAACTTACCTTCAGTCCCGACTCGGGGGTCGACTATTACATATGGGCCTTGCAGATATCGGGGATAGGGACGACCTTAACGGGTGTTAACTTCCTGGTGACTGTGCTGAAAATGCGCACCCGTGGTATGAAGCTGATGCAGATGCCTATTTTTACCTGGACCTGTACCTGGGCCAACATTCTGATCGTGGCGTCTTTCCCGATTCTGACCGGTGCTCTGGCTATGCTGACACTGGACCGTTACCTGGATTTCCACTTCTTTACCAATGATCTTGGCGGTAACGCCATGATGTACATTAACCTGTTCTGGGCATGGGGCCACCCTGAAGTTTATATTCTGGTTCTGCCTGCTTTTGGTATTTTCTCGGAAATTATTTCGACCTTCTCCGGCAAACGTCTGTTCGGTTACACCTCTATGGTTTTTGCCAGCGGCGCGATTTCCGTACTGGGCTTTATCGTTTGGCTGCACCACTTCTTCACCATGGGCTCAAGCGCCGATGTGAATGCTTTCTTTGGTGTAACCACCATGATTATTGCGGTACCAACCGGTGTGAAACTGTTTAACTGGCTGTTCACCATGTACAAAGGTCGTGTGCAGTTTAAGCCACCTGTGCTGTGGACTCTGGGCTTTATGGTGACCTTCACCATTGGTGGTATGACCGGTGTTCTGCTGTCTGTACCCGGCGCTGACTATGTACTGCATAACAGCCTGTTCCTGATCGCTCACTTCCACAACACCATTATTGGTGGTGCGGTATTCGGTTACCTGGCTGGTTTCTCTTACTGGTTCCCGAAAGCCATGGGTTACAAACTGGATGAGAAATGGGGCAAACGCGCCTTCTGGTTCTGGCAGATTGGTTTCTACGTAGCCTTTATGCCGCTGTACGTTCTGGGCTTCCTGGGCATGACCCGTCGTGTAAATCACACCGATAACCCAGACTGGAATATGTGGCTGTACATCGCCTGTGCCGGTGCATTTATTATCGCGCTTGGCGTTCTGTCTCAGCTGATTCAGCTGTACGTTTCTTACCGTGACCGTGAGAAAAACCGCGATGTTACCGGTGACCCATGGAATGGCCACACACTGGAATGGTCCACCATGTCTCCTCCGCAGTTCTATAACTTTGCCCAGGAACCTGTGGTTAAAGATATCGACGCTTTCACTGATATGAAAGAAAACGGTACTGCTTATCAGCGTCCTGAAAAATACGCGCCTATCCATATGCCACGTAACACTGGTGCCGGTTTCATCATGGGTATGCTGCTGACTGCCTGTGGCTTCGGCATGGTATGGCACATCTGGTGGCTGGTAATCGTTACCTTCCTGGCGACTATCGTGACTTACATTAAACGCTGCTACGACAACGACATCGATTATTACGTCCAGCCGGACGAAATTGAAAAAATCGAGAACGAGCATATAGCTGCGGTTCAATCAACATTAAAGGCCTGATTATGTCGACAAGTGTTATGAATCACGATGCTCACGAACACGAGCATCACGACAGCGGAAGCACAACACTGTTTGGCTTCTGGATGTATCTGATGACGGACTGCATTCTGTTTGCATCCGTCTTCGCCACCTACGCTGTGCTCTTTATGAACACAGCTGGTGGCCCGGCAGGGCACGATATTTTCGAACTGGACTATGTTCTGATCGAAACCTTCGCGCTGCTGTTTTCCAGTATCACTTATGGCTTTGCCATGATTGGTGCGAACCGCGGTAACAAGCAGGTTACTCTGCTTTGGCTAGCGGTGACTTTTGTTCTGGGTGCCGTGTTTATCGGGATGGAAATCAATGAATTTGCTCACCTGATTCACGAAGGTTTTGGCCCTCAGCGCAGTGCATTTTTAACCGCGTTTTTCTCGCTGGTTGGTATGCACGGTCTGCACGTAACCGCCGGTCTGATCTGGATGGTTGCGCTGATGCTGGAAGTTAAAAACCGTGGCCTCAGCCCGCGCACAGTAACCCGTGTTGGTTGTCTCAGCCTGTTCTGGCACTTCCTTGACGTGGTCTGGATCTGTGTATTCACCGTTGTTTATCTGATGGGGACTGTACAATGAGTCAACACGATCAAGCTCATCAGGATCACGGCATCAAACCTTACGTAATTGGTTTTGTCCTGGCGGTGATTCTGACCGTTATTCCATTCTGGCTGGTGATGTCCGGCAGCATGGATAAAGTCACAACCTTATGGACCATTGTCATTTTTGCAGTGGTTCAGATTGCTGTGCACCTGAAATACTTCCTGCACCTTTCGTTAACCACGGAAGAAGGCAAGATGAATACATTCACCTTCCTGTTCTCAGCCTTAATTATCGTGCTGGTGGTCGGCTTATCCGTTTGGATTCTGTACGCCTCCAACGCCATGATGATGGGCTGATCGAGGTGTATATGAAACTGAAACGCTACCTGAAAGTAACCAAGCCGGGGATTATCATGGGCAACCTGATAGCCACCGCCGGCGGTTTCTTTCTGGCAGCCCAGGGCAGCGTGAATTTCACGCTGCTGCTGGCGACTGCCCTGGGGCTTTCTCTGGTGGTTGCATCCGGCTGCGCCTTCAATAACTGCATTGACCGCGATATTGATGGCCGTATGGAACGTACCCGTAACCGGGTAACCGTGACCGGAGAAATGTCACTGGCAGCGGCGTTTGCTCATGCTCTGGTACTTGGTGTTGCAGGGTTTGCCCTGTTGATCTGGCAGACTAATCCAACCGCTGTTTTTTTTGCGGCATTTGGTTTTGTTATTTATGTCGGTGTTTACAGTCTGTGGGTGAAACGCAGCTCTGTATACGGCACTCTGATCGGCAGTCTGTCCGGCGCAGTACCACCCGTCGTGGGCTACTGTGCAGTCAGTGGTTCGTTTGATACCGGTGCTGCCATCCTGTTGCTGATGTTCTGCCTGTGGCAGATGCCACACTCCTATGCCATTGGTATCTTCCGCTTTGACGATTACAAAGCGGCAGGTATCCCGGTGTTGCCGGTGGCCCAGGGCATCAACAAAGCCAAGCTGCACATCGTTCTCTACATTCTTGCTTTTGCCTTAGTTACTGTTCTGCTGACCGCAACCGGTTATGCCGGTTACGGTTACCTGGCCGTGGCCTGTGTCACCAGCCTGTGGTGGCTGGCGATGGCTTTGCGCGGCTGGCATGAAGATGTCGATGACTATGGCTGGGCGCGGAGCGTATTCGGAATTTCTATTGTGACTATCACGGCACTCAGTATTGCCATGGCAGTGGATTTCCAGGCTCCGACCGTTTTGAGCTGATCCGTCAGCTTAAAGTAAGCCGGAAGACGTATGAGGGTGCGTCTTCCGGTTTTTTTTGCCAAATAATCTCGTTATACCCAAATGACAGGTTGCCTCATTCTGCACCGGTTTGGGCAAATCTTAGTAATAAGTCTGATACTAAATCATCATCCTGTATTCGCCATTGCGCATCTGATTATCTTTCCTAGACTCAGAGGTATACGAAGTCCTCAGGTCCCGGTTATGAATCTTATTAACTCTGTACGCATTAAAATGATGGCGCCGATCGTGGTTTTGGCAGTCATATTGATCGGCTTGTTTATATTCAGTTATGTCGTCAGCAAAATGCAGAGTGACGCCCTCAATATTCAGTCAGAGCGTTATTTTGAAGCCATTTCAGAAGTTCTGAACGCCGACCGGGATATTTATCAGGCACGTCTTGCCCAGCAGATGCTGTATTCCGGACAGGGAAGTGAGGAAGCGAACCGGGAAGATTTCCAGAGTAACGCCGAACAGGTTCGTGACCGCTTCAATAATTACCGCAGGTATCTGGAAAGTGAACCTGAATTATTAACAGAATTTAACAATTTTGACGGCCTGTATCAGGAATGGCTTGATGCCAGTGAAAAATTATTGGCATCGAGTAAAGCGAATCTGTTCGTGACCTCAGAATTCCGCGTACTTGACGAAAAATTCATGACCATACGTAACATGCTGGATATTGCCGGCGAAGAGTTACGTCAATACACCCGCACGATGACCGCCTATGCCAATACCGATGAAGTGAATCGCAGTATCGAAGCGGTAGTCGAGGTGTTAAATGCTGACCGTGATCTGTATCAGGCGCGACTTGCACTGCAGCAGTATATGGATGGTGCCAGCTCAAAAGACGAAGCCTTAAAATTCTTTGATGAGAACGTTGCCCAGGTCATGCTGCGCTTCAATATCTATCGGGAAAATTTGTCTGATATTCCTCATCTGACAAAAAACTATACCCAGTTTGACAACTTGTTTAATCAGTGGGTAACCGATAGCCGGGTATTTTTTACCTCGCCGGAAATGGGCAAAAAATCTGAGTTGCCGGCAGATATGATGCTGGCCAATGAGAAATTTTCAGCCATTCGCAGTGTATTGGATAAGGCCGGTGAAAGTGTCCGTAATCATGCCCGCAGCGTTGAGCAGCGTATGGAAAAACAGATTGATGGTTATCAGTCGTTTGCCGTGGTTGTGATTCTGGTGGCCTTTGCTGCGGCGCTGATTTTTGGTTTTGTAGTCACCCAGCGTCTGACGCACACCGTTCAGACCATGGCTGCGCGCATCCGGGAAATTGCTGAAGGGGATGGAGATCTTACCCAGCGGATTCATTCCAGCCGCAAAGATGAGCTGGGTGAAATGGCGAATGAATTTGATAAATTTGTGGAGCATCTGCGTGGGCTGATCAGTCAGATTCGCAGCCGGTCTGCAGAACTGGGCAGCATGACGGATGGCCTGAATCAGACTTCCGAACAGACAGAAAAAATTACCCGCTCGCTGGCGGACGCTTCTGACTCCATCGTCAGCGCCGGCCATGAAATGAGTATGTCGAACAGACAGATGGCAGAAACGGCCGATAACACAGCTCAGGAAGCCAATAATTCTGATCAGCTGACGCAGCAGGGCATTAATGCGGTCAGCACTTCCCAGCATGCGATTTCCGGGCTGGTAAAAGATATTGAAAATGCGCTGGGGCAGTCGAAAGAAGTGGAGTCCAGTTCCGAAGCCATTGCCTCCGTACTGGAAGTGATCCGGAATATTGCTGAGCAGACGAACCTGCTGGCATTGAATGCGGCGATTGAAGCGGCGCGGGCCGGTGAGCAGGGACGGGGATTTGCCGTTGTGGCAGACGAAGTGCGTACTCTGGCGACCCGTACTCAGGACAGTACCGATGAAATCGAATCCATGATCAACCAGCTGCGCAACAGTGTGCAGAACTCTTCCGGTGCAATTCAGAACAGCCGCAGTAATGCTCAGGCAACGGCAGAGAATTTCGATAAAGTAACGGATATTTTTAACGCCCTCAGTAAATCGTTTTCCAGTGTGCAGAAAATGGCACAGGAAACGGCTCAGGCGACCCGCGAGCAATCAGACGCTTCGGAGAATATCAGTGAAAATCTGGTCGCGATGAAAAGCGAGACCGACCACGTCAAAGATGTATCGGCGAAAATTAAGTCCCGCGCTCACGAAATCAATGAAGTGTACAAAGGCATGGATAAGCTGGTTGGCAGCTTTAAAGTCTGATCTGATTTTCTGCTGATGCAGTGGGTGGCCGGCATGCTGGCCGCTCACTATTTTCTACTTTATCCAGACATTTCCAGCCAGGCATTTCCATTCAGACATGTCCCGCGAGGCTTCGTGCCCACTCTTTATGTCAGGCATTCTCGCTCAAACGTCCATCACGCATTTGCGTCTGGCGGACTCTCCAGTAAGACCAGTGAATTTGCAGTGCTTATAGTTTTTGCTGTGTCAGCGCCCAGTCAATGTGTTCCTGCACCAGAGCACCGACCTGTGGCCGTTTAGCAAGCAGAGCCTGTTCCACTTCTATGCTCGCTGGCGCATTGCCCAGTGCCACTGCAATATTGCGCAGCCAGTTTTCATAACCGGTGCGGCGGATCGGCATGCCTTCGGTATTTTTCAGAAACGTCGCTTCATCCCAGGCAAATAATTCCAGCAGGCTGGCTTTATCCAGGTTGGCGCGCGGTGAAAAATCCGGTTCAGAGCTTTCATGAGAGAAACGGTTCCACGGGCAGCCGATCTGGCAGTCATCACAGCCAAAAATACGGTTGCCGATACCTGTGCGCAGGTCCTGCGGAATCGGGCCATCCAGCTCAATGGTCAGGTAGGAAATACAGCGTCTGGCATCCAGTGTGTAGGGGCCAACAAAGGCCTGAGTCGGACAAATATCCAGACACGCTGTGCAGCGGCCACAGTGTTCCTGCTCATACGCAGCGTCTGTGGGTAAAGGCAGGTCGGTAAGAATTTCACCGAGAAAGAAATAGGAGCCGGCTTTGCGGTTGATCAGCATGGTGTTCTTGCCCTGCCAGCCAAGACCGGCACGCTGCGCCAGTGCCCGTTCCAGTACCGGGGCGCTGTCGACAAAGGCGCGGAAGCCCATTTCGCCGGCGGCCTGCTGAATCAACTTGCCCAGCTGGGTCAGGCGTTTACGCACCAGTTTGTGGTAATCGCGGCCCAGGGCATAGCGGGAAATATAGGCCTGATTCTTATCCTGCAGCTGTTCGGTGATGCTTACATCCGGGGCCAGATAATCCATCCGCAGGCTGATGACCCGCAGCGTACCGGGTAATAATTCCTGTGGACGGGAACGCATGGTGCCATGATCTGCCATATAAGCCATGGTGCCGTGATAGCCTGCGGCCAGCCAGCTGTGCAGATATTGCTCATGCTCACCGACATCAACCCCGGTAATACCGGCCTGCTGAAACCCCAGATCGTTGGCCCAAAGGTCAATCTGGTGGCGCAGTTGGTTCATGTCCTGACAGTTTTTTGAATCCGGCATTTCGACTTCAGCAGCAGCTTCTATATAATTTTGTGCAATTTACCACAACAGGCAAAAACAGGATGAATCGACCTTACAGTGTCAGGGATCATTTACCCGGAGAGTTATACCGCGCGGAACAGGTGCGGGAGCTGGATCGCCGGGCAATCGCTGAGGGCGGTATTGAAGGTTTTGAGCTGATGCTCAGAGCCGGGGAAGCAGCGTTTGCCTGTCTGCTGGAACGTTGGCCAGAAGAAGAAGAAATCTGCATTTTCGCCGGCCCTGGCAACAATGGCGGCGATGCCTGGGTGCTCGGCGCTCTGGCCCGTTACCATGGCATGAAGGTGTGTTTTTATACCCTGGGCGATATGGATCGCCAGTCCGACAGTGCCCGCAAAGCCCGTGACATGGCCGAAGAAGCCGGTGTTGTCGCCCGCCCGTTTATCAGTGAAGAAGGTAAAGGCGAGCTGAATTACGACGGCGCCATCATTGTGGATGGTCTGCTCGGCACTGGCCTGAACTCCGCTGTACGCGGTGATTACGCGCAGGCGATCGATGCCATTAATCAGCACTGGGCTGAGGTGCTGGCGCTGGATCTGCCTTCCGGCCTGAACGCCGATACCGGCAATATTATGGGTTGTGCGGTCAAGGCAGCGATCACTGTTACCTTTATTGGTATGAAACAGGGGCTGCTGACGGCCAGTGGCCCGGATGTCAGTGGTGTGGTGGCGTTTGCCTCGCTGGAAGTGGACCCAATGATCTGTGCCTCTGTGCCAGCGGCCTGTGAACGCATCAGCTGGGACCGGCTGGATCGGTTGGCGCAGCGTTTACCGGCGCGCCGCGGCAATGCGCACAAAGGTGAATTCGGTCATGTGCTGGTGATCGGTGGTGATCACGGCATGGGTGGCGCTGCGGCTATGGCAGCCGAAGCCGCCGGGCGCAGTGGTGCCGGGCTGGTCAGTTGCGCTACCCGTACAGAGAATACCGTCCCCATTCTGGTCAGACGGCCGGAAGTTATGGCCCGTGGTATTGAATCCGGGCTGGAGCTGATTCCGTTACTGGAGCGCGCCAGCGTGCTGGTCGCTGGTCCGGGACTGGGCCAGAGCAGCTGGTCAGAACTGTTATTGCAACAGGTTCTGGGCTCTGATTTACCGCTGATTCTGGATGCCGATGCACTGAACATTCTTGCCTCTCCGGGCTGGAACCGCAATTTCAGCGGCCGTGATGTCATAATGACACCGCATCCGGGGGAAGCAGCGCGCTTGCTGGGGATCTCCACGGCTGAGGTGCAGGCCGATCGCTTCGCTGCGGCGCAGGCGCTGGCGGAACGTTATCAGGCAGTTGTCGTTCTTAAAGGTCAGGGGACGCTGATTGCGCGTCCTGATGGTCGTATGGCACTGTGCAGTGATGGCAATCCCGGCATGAGCTCCGGTGGTATGGGCGATGTGCTCAGCGGTGTGCTGGGTGCGATTCTGGCGCAGCAGGTGCGCGACGAAAATAATCACCTGGATGTCTGGGCAGCTGCGCGTCTGGGCGTGTGTGTGCACAGTGCGGCCGGTGATCTGGCAGTACGCAGCAGTGGTGAACGGGGCCTGCTGGCCACCGATCTGATGATGAAATTGCGGGAGTTAGTAAACTGATGTCCATTCGCCTCACTGGTGAACACGAAATGACAGCCTTTGCCGCGGCCTGTATGCCGGTACTATGCGAAGGCGGGCTGGTTTTTCTGGAAGGGACGCTGGGGGCGGGTAAAACCACCTTCAGTCGTGGACTGATTCAGGCCGCCGGCCATCAGGGGGCGGTAAAAAGTCCGACTTATACACTGGTGGAAGATTATCAGCTGGCTGACTGCCACATCTGTCACTTCGATCTGTATCGCCTCGGTGACGCCGAAGAGCTGGAATTTATGGGTATCCGCGATTACCTCGATCAACAGGCTCTGTGTCTGATCGAATGGGCAGAAAAAGGCGCAGGTATTCTGCCTGCTGCCGATCTGATTATTACCATTGATGATCTGGGCGACAGTCGTGAACTGCACTGGCAGGCCGGCAGTGATAAAGGCCGTCAATGGCAGGAGAAACTGAACCAATGCGCCGCGGCGTTTGTGCATGAGGGAGATGGTTCGTCGTGAAGCGCTTTATTCCTGCAATATTATTGCTGGCCGCTCTGGTTATTTCTGTCTCAGTGCGGGCGGATGTCGAAGACGTCCGGGTCTGGCAGTCACCGGATAAAACCCGTCTGGTGTTTGATCTTTCCCGTGCCCATCAGCACAAAATTTTCACGCTTTCCAACCCTGACCGGGTGGTGATTGATCTGGTTAACGCCAGTAATAAAGCCAACCTTGATGGCCTTGATACCCGTTCAACCAGTATCCGCAGTCTGCGTACCGGCACCCGCAATAAAACCGACCTGCGCGTGGTGATTGATGTATCCGAGCCGGTAACCGCCAGCAGTTTTCCGCTGGCACCCAATGATGTGTATAAAAACAATCGTCTGGTGGTCGACCTTGAGCCGGTGACCCAGACCAAAGTGGTTGCGCCGGTTAAAAAGGACGACAGCTACAGTGACAACAAACGCGACATTATTATTGCCATCGATGCTGGTCACGGTGGTGAAGACCCGGGGGCGATCGGTTATGGCCGCACCAAAGAGAAACAGGTGGTACTGGCCATCGCCAAAGAGCTGGAGCGCCTGTTAAAAGCAGAATATGGCTTTACGCCATTTATGGTACGTACCGGCGACTATTATATTGGTCTGCGTGAGCGTACGGCGAAAGCGCGCAAAGCCAACGCTGACTTCTTTGTTTCTATTCATGCCGACGCTTTCAAAATCGCCAGCGCCAGTGGCAGCTCGGTGTTTATGTTGTCCGAGCGCGGGGCAACCAGTGAAGCGGCGCGCTGGCTGGCGGATAAAGAAAACGAATCGGATCTGGTCGGCGGCGTCAGCCTGGAAGATAAAGAAGACCACCTGGCCATGACACTGCTGGATCTGTCGATGACGGCCAAACGTAATGCCAGCGTGCAGCTTGGTGATTCTATTCTCGGGCAGATGAGCAAGGTCTCCAAACTGCACAAGAAGCAGGTTGAAGAAGCCGCTTTCGTGGTACTGAAAGCACCGGATATTCCGGCGCTGCTGGTGGAAACCGGTTTTATTTCCAATCCGCAGGAAGCACGCAAACTGGGCGACCGCAGTTACCAGAAGAAAATGGCACTGGCCATTTTTAATGGTGTAACCAGTTATTTCCGCAGCCACCCGCCGCGCGGTACCTTGCTGGCGGATAAAAAAGGCGAGATTCCGGTGTTCAGTAATTACGTCATCCGCAGTGGCGATACGCTGTCCGAAATCGCTGTGTCTAATGGTGTCGGCATTGCCGATCTGCGCCGGGTTAATGGCCTGAAGAACGACAGCCTGAAAATTGGCCAGACCATTAAAATTCCGAACTCCTGAGTGACTGCCCCGCCAGTCACTCAGCCATCATTCACCTGACCATTCATCAGATCACAGACAAGGCTTTTTATGTCACGAATCCATTTACTGTCTCCGCGGCTGGCTAACCAGATTGCCGCTGGTGAAGTGGTCGAACGTCCGGCGAACATTGTTAAAGAATTGGTGGAAAATGCGCTGGATGCCGGCGCTGACCGCATTGAAATTGATGCTGAGCAGGGTGGAATAAAACTGCTGCGTATTCGCGATAACGGCTCCGGTATTGAAAAAGACGATCTGCCATTGGCCCTGAGCCGGCATGCGACCAGTAAAATTACCACGCTGGATGATCTGGAAGCGGTGGGCAGTCTGGGCTTTCGTGGTGAGGCGCTGGCATCAATCAGTTCGGTTACGCGCCTGACCCTGACCTCGAAAACCGATGAGGCCCCTGAAGCCTGGAGTGTGAATGTCGAAGGGCGAGATATGGAAGCCAGTATCAGTCCGGCAGCCCATCCGACCGGCACCACGGTTGAAGTGCGGGATCTGTTTTTTAATACCCCGGCGCGGCGCAAATTTCTGCGCACAGAAAAAACGGAATTTTCCCATCTGGAAGAGTATGTAAAACGTCTGGCGCTGAGCCGCTACGATGTGGGTTTTTCCCTGCGTCACAATGGCAAAGTTATTCATCAGCTGCGCCCGGCGACGAGAGGTCTGGAAAAAGAAAAGCGCGTTGCCAGTCTGCTCAGTGCCGATTTTATCGACAGCGCGGTACACATCGAAACCGAAGCCGCTGGTCTGTCATTACAGGGCTGGGTAGGTCTGCCGACCTTTTCCCGCTCGCAGGCCGACATGCAGTATTTCTTCGTTAATGGTCGTGTTGTGCGCGATAAACTGGTCGTCCATGCGATCAAACAGGCGTACCGCGATGTGCTTTATCACGGCCGCCATCCGGCGTTTGTTCTGTATCTGACCCTTGATCCTAAGCTGGTGGATGTGAACGTGCACCCGACCAAGCATGAAGTGCGTTTCCGTGATGGCCGGCTGGTGCATGATTTTCTTTTCCGCACGCTGCATCGTGCGCTGGGCGAAGTGCGCCCGGATGACCGCCTTGCCGGTTCAGCACCCGGTTCACTGAATACGGATTCATTAAATCCGGGGGTATCCCACACCGGCAGTCTGTCACAGCAGCAGGCACCGGTAACCGGTGTGCAGGCGGGTGAATTTGTGCAGCAGGAGCGTCTCGACTGGCAGACGCAGCGTCCGGCGCAATCTGCACCAGCATTTTCTTACCAGCCACAGACTCCGGCGCCGGGCCGCGATGCCATCGCCGAACAAATGAATGCCTACCGGCAGATGAACGAAGCTGAATCGGTACCGTTTTCTTCTTCGCTAGCGGGCAGTGCTCAGCCTTTACCTCAGTCGCAGCAGGATGTTCCTCCGCTGGGTTATGCCATTGCTCAGCTGCACGGTATTTATATCCTGGCGCAGAATGATCTGGGCATGGTGATTGTCGATATGCACGCCGCCCACGAACGTATTACCTACGAGCGGTTAAAAATCGCAGTGGATCAGCAGGGCGTTCAGAGTCAGCCGTTATTAGTACCGGTGACGCTGGCGGTCAGTGAACGCGAAGCGGATGCCGCGGAAGAATTTGCTGATGAATTCCGCCGCCTTGGTGTTGAGATTGCCCGGGTGGCACCGGAAAGTATTGTGGTCAGACAAATTCCTGTGCTGCTGCAGCAGGCCGAAGTGCCGCGACTGGTGACGGACATGCTCGGCGATTTAATGGAGCACGGCACATCGGACCGTATTCTGGCGCACCGTAATGAATTGCTGTCGACCATGGCCTGTCATGGATCGGTACGTGCCAACCGCCGCCTTACTGTGCCGGAAATGAATGCCTTGCTGCGCGATATGGAAGAAACCGAACGCAGTGGCCAGTGTAATCATGGTCGTCCCACCTGGACGCAGCTCACTATGTCTGAGCTGGATAAACTTTTTCTGCGGGGACGCTGATGATAAACCGCGAACTGCCACCGGCCATTTTTTTAATGGGACCGACCGCATCGGGTAAAACCGCACTGGCACTTGAGCTGGTGGATAAATACCCATGCGAAATTATCAGCGTCGATTCGGCGCTGGTTTATAAAGATATGAATATCGGCACTGCTAAGCCGGATGCGGAGATGCTCGCCCGGGCGCCGCACCGGCTGATTGATCTTATTGATCCTGCTGAAAGTTATTCCGCAGCCAATTTCCGCGAAGATGCGTTACGCGAAATGGCCGACATTACCGCCGCCGGCAAAGTGCCGCTGCTGGTGGGCGGTACCATGATGTACTTTAAGTTCCTGCGCGACGGTGCCGCAGAGTTACCGCAATCGGTGCCGGAGGTGCGTGAGCGTTTACTGGCTGAGGGGCTGGAACTGGGCTGGCCGGCCATGCATGAAAAACTGGCGCATATTGATCCAGAGTCTGCAGCCCGATTAAAACCCATGGATTCCCAGCGCATTCAGCGCGCGCTGGAAGTTTATGAAGTCTCAGGCAAAACACTGTCGCAGTATTGGGCTGAACAACAGACGGAACCTCTGCCGTATCACGTCGTCAATCTTGCGGTATGTCCTGAAGAGCGGAGTGTTCTGCATCAGCGTATAGCGCTGCGGTACCGGCAAATGCTGGATCTGGGCTTTATTGATGAGGTGAAAGCCCTGTATGAACGGGGAGATCTCAACACCAATATGCCCTCTGTCCGCTGTGTTGGATATCGTCAGGTGTGGGACTGGCTGGACGGTAAATATGATTATGATGAAATGGTTGAACGTGGCATCATAGCGACGCGTCAATTGGCAAAGCGGCAGATTACATGGTTGCGCAGCTGGCCGGATCTTCACTGGCTCGAAAGCAGTGATCCGGAACTTCTGCAAAGCGCCTTGAAAATCCTCCGGGCTAACGCCATATTTAACGCATCGTCCTGAATTCGCAGCTCTACAGCCATAACATGGCCGCTCCGGATGGGACTGGGGCTTATTCTTTTATCTTTTTTCGCTGTCCCCACATTGGACGGCAAACCTTATTTAAGGAGATCAACATGTCAAAAGGGCATTCATTACAAGACCCTTACCTCAATCAGCTGCGTAAAGAACGTATTCCGGTTTCTATCTTTCTGGTAAACGGCATCAAACTTCAGGGTCAGATTGAATCTTTCGATCAGTTTGTGATTCTGCTGAAAAACACCGTAAGCCAGATGGTATATAAGCACGCTATCTCGACTGTCGTTCCTTCCCGGAATGTACGTCTTGCACCATCTGAAACAGGTGAGGCAGCTGCTGACGAATAATCGCAGACTGTTATCTTGTCGGGTTGACCGCAGCGCTTTTGCTGTCGGCCTGCCCGTACATAACCCTGACACCATCTTTTTTATTCCGGCGCTGTTCATTGCAACAGTTTCTCCCTGTATGCTGCTCTCTGCATATATTGGTCTGACCTCTTCCACTTACTATTCCTGGTGTAGCCTTGTTTTTTGAACGTCATGAAAATGGCGGCGAGACCGCTGTTCTGGTACATATCGATTTCCCTGAAGGTGCTAACCGCGAAGACGTCAACGAGTTCCGTGAACTGGTTGTGTCGGCGGGTGCTGATCCGGTAGAACTGGTCACCACCAGACGCGATGTACCGGATGCCAAAACATTTATCGGTAAAGGTAAGGTCGAAGAAATTGCCGGCGTACTGCGCATGTATGGCGCTGAGCTGGTTATTTTTAATCACAGCCTGTCACCGAGTCAGGAGCGTAACCTTGAGCGTGCACTGCAGTGCCGGGTGCTCGACCGCACCGGTCTTATTCTCGATATCTTTGCCCAGCGTGCCCGTACCCACGAGGGTAAGCTGCAGGTTGAGCTGGCACAGCTGCAGTATCAGTCAACCCGACTGGTGCGCGGCTGGACTCACCTTGAGCGTCAGAAGGGTGGTATTGGTCTGCGCGGTCCGGGTGAAACACAGCTGGAAACCGACCGTCGACTGCTGCGCGAGCGGGTGAAGAATATTCACGCCCGGCTGGAGAAGGTTCACGCCCAGCGTGACCAGGTACGTCGTGCGCGGCGTCGTTCTTCTGTGCCGACGGTGGCTATCGTTGGCTACACCAACGCCGGTAAATCCACTCTGTTCAATACCGTGACTGCCGCCGAGGTGTATGCCGCTGATCAGCTGTTCGCGACTCTGGACCCGACCCTGCGCCGTTATGATGTGGAGAATGTCGGCGAAGTGGTGCTGGCCGATACCGTAGGATTTATCCGCCATCTGCCGCACAAACTGGTGGAAGCTTTCCAGGCAACCCTGCAGGAAGCGGCCGAAGCTGACCTGTTAATGCATGTGATCGACTGTGCTGCCGCCGAACGCGACGGCAATATCGAACAGGTTGAGCTGGTTCTGAGTGAAATCGAAGCCGATGATGTGCCTCAGCTGCGGGTGTACAACAAGATTGACCTGCTGGAGCATGCTGAAGCGCGTATTGAGCGCAATGACGAAGGCATGCCGGTCGCGGTGTGGATCTCGGCACAGAAACAACTGGGTCTGGATCTGCTGAATCAGGCGATTGGCGAGCTGCTGGCGACGGAAATGTTCAGCGATGAAATCCGCCTGATGCCCGCAGAGGCCAAATTACGATCTATTCTTTTTGAATTGGGTGCTATTGAGCAGGAAGAATACGCCGACAATGGTGATATGCTGCTGACTGTGCATCTGCAACTGCAGGACTTCAGACGGGCTCTGGCCCGGGCTGGTATTGATGAATCACGGTTTATCGAACAGGAAAAAGAAGCCTGGCAGTGAAAATAAGCCATTATTGGCTTTCTTTACGGAATCTGACGTATGAAGACGGTTTAAATCCGTTATCATTAACCCCAAATAAACGACAATGACATAGTCGCCTGATTGGAGTGATATATGGCCTGGAATGAGCCCGGCGGAAAGGGCAATCCCAACGACCCGTGGGGAAATAACAATCGCGGCGGTAACAAAAACCGCGGCGGCGGAAATCAGCCACCGGATATTGATGAAGCAGTTAAGCAACTGATGGATAAACTGAACGGTTTATTCGGCGGTGGCAAACGCAACAATAACAACGGTGGGGGCAACAAATCCGGAGGTACCGGCGGTATTTTCGGCATTCTCGTTGCTATCCTCGTAGTCTTCCTCGGCTTCCAGTCTGTCTATACCCTGGACGAGCAGGAACGTGGTGTCGTGCTGCGTCTGGGTAAATACCTGGAGACGAAAAACCCGGGTCTGCAATTTAAGATTCCGCTGGTTGATCAGGTGATTCCGGTTAAGACCACTCAGGTCCGTACCACTGAAATCAAAGAACGTATGCTGACCGAAGACGAGAACATCGTCGAAGTCGAGCTGGAAGTTCAGTACCGGGTTACCGATCCGGTGGCTTACGCCCTGCGTGTTGAAATGCCGGAGCGTACCCTGTCTTCTGCAGCAGAAAGTGCGCTGCGTCATGAGGTCGGCTCTGCTGCCATGGACCCTATCCTGACCACCGGCCGTGCCGAGCTGGCGGATAAAGTGCAGGTTCGTCTGCAGGATTACCTCGACCGTTACCAGACCGGTATGGTGATTTCTCAGCTCAACATCAAAGATTCCCGTCCACCATCTCAGGTAGCGGCAGCGTTCGATGATGTGCAGAAAGCCAAGAACGACAAAGAAACCCTGACCAACCAGGCCGAAGCCTACGCCAACTCGGTGGTACCGGAAGCCCGTGGTCGTGCTCAGCGTCAGCTGGAAGAAGCCGCGGCGTATAAAGACCGTGTTATTGCCCGCGCAGAGGGTGAGGCATCCCGCTTCGATCAGCTTTACACCGAATACCGTAAAGCACCGGAAGTTACCCGTGAGCGTCTGTATATTGATGCGGTATCCGAGGTCTACACCAACTCCAGCAAAGTGCTGGTGGACGTAGATGGTGGCAACAACATGATGTATCTGCCACTGGATAAACTGATGCAGAATCTGCCGGCAGCCACAGGTACTGGCACAGCCAACCTGAGCAGCAGCGATATCTCGCGTCTGACCGATCAGGTACTGAACGAAGTACGTGCCCGTCAGAGCAGCAACAGCAATACAACCCGCAGCACAAGGGAGGGCCGTTAATGTCTCCGAAAGTTATGATTTCTGTTGTGCTGCTGGGCATCCTGTTACTGGTAGCCAGTCAGGGCCTGTACGTAGTGACTGAGCGTGAGCGTGCTATCGAACTGAAATTTGGTGAAGTGGTTGATGCCGATATTGAACCGGGTCTGCACTGGAAAACGCCATTTATCAACACGGTAAAACGCTTTGATGGCCGTGTACTGACACTCGACACTAACCCATCCCGTTTCCTGACGCTGGGTAAGAAGTACGTGATCGTGGATTCTTTCGCCAAATGGCGCATCAACGATGTACGTGCCTACTACAAAGCAACATCCGGTGACCGCATGCAGGCTTCCAACCTGCTGTCTAACCTGGTGAACAAAGGTCTGCGTGATGAAATTGCCATCCGTACCCTGCATGATGTGGTATCCGGTGAGCGCGATCAGCTGATGACGCTGCTGACCGCAACACTGAACACTCAGACGCAGAAAGATCTGGGTATTGAGGTTCTGGATCTGCGTGTGAAAGCAGTGGATCTGCCGGAAGACCTGAGCAACTCTGTTTATGACCGTATGTCGGCCGAGCGTGAGCGGGAAGCCCGTGAGTTCCGCTCTCAGGGTAAAGAGCTGGCGGAAGGTATCCGTGCCGATGCGGATCGTCAGAAAACGGTTATCGAAGCAGAAGCCTACCGTGATGCCGAGCGCACCAAAGGTGAAGGGGATGCAGAGGCTGCGCGAATCTACGCCAAAGCCTACAACCGTGACCCTGAGTTCTATGCGTTCACCCGCAGTCTGAAGGCCTACACAGAGACCTTCAAACAGAACGATGTGTTGCTGCTCAAGCCCGACAGCGAGTTCTTCCGTTATATGAAGGACTCCAAAGGGAAATAAGAGTGCTATCAGGCTGGTCTTTAACCATGTTCATCTGAAGACCAGTTTGCTAGAATCCATCAACCGGGCCAGAGGCCCGGTTTTTTTGTGCGATTTTCTTTTGAAAGATGCCCAGCTGAGGAGTCCCGGTGCAGCCTGATTTATGGCGTGAGCTCGCGATTGCTGTCTGTCTGGTGTTTATCATTGAGGGAGTAATCCCGTTTCTCTGTCCGTCCCGCTGGCGTTCACTGGTTGGGCGGCTGGCAGAAGTGGATGACCGCACAATGCGAATGACAGGACTGATCAGTATGCTGATCGGCCTGGGACTTCTCTATCTGATCAATTAAAAAGGTCTGATGATGACAAGCGCTGACCGTTGGCTGCTGCCGGATGGTATTGAAGAAGTACTGCCGCCGCAGGCCCGCCGCACAGAACAGCTGCGCCGCCGGTTGCTCGATCTGCTCGATAACTGGGGATACGACCTCGTTGTACCTCCGGCCCTGGAATATCTCGACTCTCTGCTGACCGGTGTTGGTAAAGAGCTGGATCTGCGTACCTTCAAGGTGACCGATCAGCTCTCCGGGCGTATGATGGGTCTGAGTGCTGACACCACCCCGCAGGTTGCCCGCATTGATGCGCACAGCCTGGCACCTGAAGGTACCGCCCGTTTCAGTTACTGCCGTACCGTCTTTCATGCCAAGGCAGGTTCTCTGCTCGCCAGCCGCACGCCGACTCAGATCGGTGCGGAAATGTATGGTGAAGCCGGAGTTGGTGCCGACGTAGAAATTATCAGCCTGATGCTGTCTATGCTGGAATCAGCAGGCATGCAGCAGGTGCATCTGGATCTGGGTAACGTTGGTGTGTTCCGCGCACTGGCGCAGAAAGCCGGCCTCACCGAAGTTCAGCAGAACGAGCTGTTTAATCTGCTCAAGTTGAAATGTGAATCCGACATCGTCGCCTGGACCGAACGTGAAATTCAGCAGCCGCAACTGGCCGAAGCCTTTGCCATGCTGCCGCGTTTACAGGGCGATGCCGTTAAGCTGCAGGAACGCATTGCACGTCTCGGTGAGCTGGTGGAGGAAACCATCGCCCCGCTGAAACATATTCAGCAGGTTGCCGAACGTGTGGCAGCCCGCTATCCGCAGACACCACTGTATTTTGATCTGACCGAACTGCGTGGCTATAACTATCACACAGGCCTGTTGTTTGCCGCGTATATTCCGGGTTATGGCGATGCCATCGCTCAGGGCGGCCGCTACGACGAGACCGGTGCGGTATTTGGTCGTGCGCGTCCGGCGACCGGTTTCTCAGCCGATCTGAAAGTGCTGTCCCGTTTCGGCACCTTCGTTACCGAAGAGAAACAGACGGTTGTCGCTCCGGATGCAGATGATGCAGAACTGTGGGCAGAAATTGCCGCTTTGCGCGCCGCTGGTAAGCGCGTGCTGATTGCAGCGGAACAGGATGCGGTCCCGGCGGACTGGTATCTGAAAAAACAGGATGGCCAGTGGCAACTGGTCGAAGCATAAAACCCCGTTCCATTCTGAACGGGCCTGAATATATAGAGTGATTGGTATCGCCATGGGCAAAAGCGTTGTTGTTCTGGGCACCCAGTGGGGTGACGAAGGTAAAGGCAAGATTGTTGACCTGTTAACTGAAAAAGCCACCGCTGTGGTGCGTTTTCAGGGTGGTCACAATGCTGGCCATACACTGGTTATCGACGGTGAAAAAACGGCACTGCACCTGATCCCATCCGGGATTCTGCGTGACGGCGTGAAATGTGTTATCGCCAACGGTGTGGTGGTTGCTCCGGATGCACTGCTGAAAGAAGTGCGTGCACTGGAAGCCCGCGGTGTACCAGTGATGGAGCGTCTGAAACTGTCTCACGCCTGTCCGCTGATTATGCCTTATCACGTTGCACTGGATCAGGCCCGTGAAATCAAACGCGGTAACGCCAAAATCGGTACCACAGGTCGTGGTATTGGTCCTGCGTACGAAGACAAAGTTGCCCGCCGCGGTCTGCGTGTTGGCGATATGTTCCAGCCTGAATTCGCTGACAAACTGAAAGAAGTGATGGAATTCCACAACTTCTCTCTGACTCAGTATTACGGCTGTGAAGCAGTTGATTACGAAGAAACTCTGGCTGCCTGTAAAGAATGGGCTGATCAGCTGAAAGACATCGTGGTAGATGCTGTAGACCTGATCCACACCATTCGCGAAAACGGTGGTGACATCATGTTTGAAGGTGCTCAGGGCACACTGCTGGATATCGACCACGGTACCTATCCATACGTAACCTCATCCAACACCACCGCCGGTGGTGCTGCGACCGGTTCCGGTGTTGGTCCGCTGTATCTGGATCAGATTCTGGGTATTACCAAAGCCTACACCACCCGTGTTGGTTCCGGCCCGTTCCCGACTGAACTGTTCGACGACATCGGTGAACACCTGCAGGTTAAAGGGAACGAAAAAGGCACCACCACTGGCCGTTCACGCCGTTGTGGCTGGTTTGATGCGATGCTGGTTAAACACTCTATCCGTGTTAACTCCATCAACACCATCTGCCTGACCAAACTTGACGTACTGGATGGTCTCGACACCATCAAAGTGTGTGTGGGTTACGAAGACGAAAATGGCAACGCCATTAACGTACCGGCCAGTGCTGACCAGTTTGAGAAAATCAAACCTGTTTTCAAAGAACTGCCAGGCTGGAAAGAATCCACTTACGGTGCGAAAAGCATGGCCGATCTGCCGGACAATGCCCGTGCTTATATCCGCTTTGTTGAAGACGCCATTGAAGCGCCAATCGATATTATTTCCACCGGTCCTGACCGTCTGGAAACCATCGTACTGCGTCACAGCTTCGATATGTAATATCGGATCTGCGCGAATAAAAAACCCGCTACGGCGGGTTTTTTATTGCCTGCCTGTTTTGAATACGCTCTGCTTTGATTTCTGCCGTTTTAAATTAAGAATGACTAAAATTTAATCAACTTGTTATCCGCAAGCCAGTAAAAGCCAGAGCCAGTTCACAGCTGTCGTATTTCGTCGTTTAAAAAGTAAATGATCAATGAAAAACTAGCGCCCTCAAGGAAGCGACGGGCCATGTTTGCCTGAATCCGATCAATATTACCGGCTATTTATTTCTTACAGTAGCCAACTGGTTAAAAAGGAATTTGACTGATGCCAAGTTTGGTATGGGGCAGAAATCTCTGCTGGCAGGATCTTCAGCGTTTGGATAAACCATCAGATCATCTGGTGCAGTACATGCAGTCGGTGATCAGCTCGCGGCGGCAATGGGGTGGTGAAGTTCAGAGTTATTCAATGCCCCATGGTTTTCCATCCAATTTCGTCTCCATTATTCATCAGAACCCCAATTCCAGTTCAGATCTGGGATATTGTGATATCCGCGCCTCGCTGGAAGCGGGGGAGTTGTTCTATTTATGTGGTTTTGGTCTCAAGCCTGTATCCCCTCTGCTGCGCTGGAAAGTGACAGATGCCAGCGAGAAGACGTCCGCCACCTTCGGCCGTAATGGGCAGTGGCAGATGACTGATCATGTGAACGGCCGTCTTGGTGCTGCGCTGCGGCATCACATGTTGTACCTCAAACCGCCCGTGGCAACCATCGCCAGTGTGGCGAAGAGTAAGACATCACAGACTGCAGCAGCGGCTTCCCAGGCAACCCGGGAATGGAGCGTCAGACTGCAGCTGAAAAACCGTAAAGGTGGCTACATTGCAGGTATGGACTACCTGATTGAGTATGAGGATGACCGCCAGGAGAGCGGTGTAAGCGGTGATGATGGGACCACCACGATTATTCGCAGCGGTACAAAACGACAGAAAATAAGACTCAGTTTACCGGCTGAAGATGTTAAGCATCAGGGCAAGGTAACAAAGAAAGATGAAAAGGAATTCGTTCACATCAAAGAAGTACAGACTTACCCAGATGCGGATAAGAAAGTGCTGCTTATACAAATAAGTGTTCAGGAAGAGATTGAGATCGCAGATATCCTTTATGAGACGGGCAGTAACAAACTGTTTTTGTTAACACCTGAGGATGTTGCAGAAATCGAAGCGGAAGAAAAGCTGCTGGATGATATATCGCAGAGGCTTCAACAGGCTCAGGGACCTGAAGAGCATAAGGCGATTATTGAAGAAATGGTCGATATTGGTGTTATGAACACTAAGCCTGTTTCAGCGCCAGCAAAGTTGACGGAAATTCGCCGACTGCTCGGGCACCGTTATTATACTTACGTTCGCTCCGCCAAAATGAAAAACCATTGGAGATCGTATTCAATGGAGGCGACTGACCGCGATGCCAGGGTTGGCTGGATGGACAGTAGCCTGAGTGGGAAGGAAAGGGCGGAAAAACTGTATGAATCTATCAAAGAACAATCCAAGCTCAAAGTTAAGCTAACTGCGGACCTCGGATCATGTGAGCTTCCTGATGATAATCCCTTCTATCAGATAATGAATACCTACGCTGACGGCTACAATGGTAAACCGATGTATAGCGGAAATGATGAGAATGACAGCCACTTTATCGCCAGCAGAGATGCGCAATGGATGCGTTTTGCTGCCGGAGCGTCTTCGGCAGCAGAGATAGATTTAACGAGTAAAAATATTAATATTCATGGCAAAGCGGAAGCATCTTTTACTCTGCTGAGTGGATCATGCAGTGTTAAAGGCGTCTGGCCAGCGAATAACGATTCCGAAATTATTGTTCCCTATACGGTTAAGGAAAATGGCGTGCCTGTCAGGAAAGAGATCTCTCTGGGTCACTTTCAGGCGGAGGCTGAAATCGGCCTTTCAGGCTTTGCTGGTGCTACAGCAGTCCTGTCAGCAGCGGTGAATGTGGATTGCAGCTCCGGCAGGCCCACTTTGCGGGGGCATACGGGGAAGGATGATCCAAATTCAGCCGAGTTGAAAGGTGATGTCTTTGTTGGCGTAAAAGCCGGTGGAAATATGACAGGCAGGCTGAAGTGGGTAGCGTCATTGAAAAATAATGATGACTGGAAAGAGCTTTGCGTGATTGGTAAAAAGGTAGAGATTGCTGCAGGGCTTTCCTTAAGCGGAGAGTTTACTATCCGTTACCATCAGCCTACAGGAGCTTTTATTCTTCGCTGTCATGCAGGTCTGGTTATGGGGGTTGGTGCTAGCGGCGAGTTTGCCCTTGAATTTAATATGAATAATATTATGGCGATGTTTGATTATATCTATCTGGCATTAAAAAAAGCCGATTTTCATAAGTTGGAATTTATCGATGGGGAAGATTTTGGATTCTATTGTCTTTATGTGATTTTTAGGATTCTTGATATGCCATTTTCTCAGGGTATTCGACACGCAAAGAAAGGGTATGATTATGTTGAGGACGTGATTTCAAACTTTTTTACTGAGAGTGATAGTGAACGAAAAGCTGAGGAGTTGGCCTCAAAGATTATAGCGGATATCGATCTTGGGGTAGTCGAAAGCTACTTTATGCATGCTCCGCCAGAGGTTAAAGGAGTTGTTCTGAATACACTAGTGTATGATGATTGGTGGACATTCTGGAATGATGATACAAAGCAGAGGGCTGCGATTACCAAGATATTTGGTTCATTCCAGAGCTGGCGTGATTACTATGAATCTGTGTGCCGGATGACACCGAATGGCGATAAATCAGACTATGGTAAGAATGCCAGTCGTCTGTACCAGTTCTGGGCTGGAGAGAATTCAGAAGATAAACAGGCTGACATGGAGCGGCACTTCCAGAATATTGCTATTGAACCGGATGGTAAGATTACCTATACGCTAATCGCAATGGATTACCTGGAAGGTGCAAGGGTTCCGCCAGAAGGTCCATTTCCCATGTTTTGATTGAACGGGTGATTGGATTCACAACAGATTAAGGCTTTCTGTAATATTGCTAAGTATTTTCTCCTAAGGAAAAAGAGGGGCGTTTCGTGATCTTAAAGAAATTTCTTTTACTTTCTTTGTTTTTATTTTCTATTTTCTCTATGGGGTGTTCGCGCGTTTCAGATGAGGAAGTTAATAAGGTCGTCGAAGAAGAAATCCAGAACCAGGTTTATGTGGAAGGTGGTACCTTTCAGTTCGGTGATGTAAATCACCTTAGTTACAATGAAAATGATGATATATTGCGTGAAATCACTCTATCCGGATATTCAATATCGAAGTACGAAGTGACTAAAGAGAATTTCTACGTCTATCTTAAAGATGTAGGTCGTTATAGTGATTACGCTGATGATGATTTTATTTACGGGGGTACGCAGTTAAAGGAGTTGAACTACGAAAAACGGTATGACTATAACTATTACCGTAAGCCCATGCAGGCCCCTAGCTGGTATGAGGCATCCGGATATTGCTCGTGGTTGGCTGAAAAAACCGGGAAGCCTTTTGCTCTGCCGACCGAAGTTCAGTGGGAGTTTGCGGCACGCAGCCGCGGGCGGAACGTAAAGTGGGCTGCCAGCGAGGAAATGGAAATCTATTGGGAAGTCGATGATTATTACAAATGGCCGGACGAGAGTCGAGAGAGGGAGTTGAAAGAGGATAAGGAGACAGAGCCTAAGGGCTATGCCTATCTCAGGAAAAGTACTACCAATCAAACCAGGCCGGTTGGAAGCTACCCACCAAACCCGTTGGGTTTGTATGATATGCTGGGTAATGTTGCAGAATGGACGGCTGATTATTATCAGGAAGACTATGCTAAATATGCAGACTCGGTAGACCCTATAGGGCCAAGTGAATCAAAATCTTATTACTCTGATTGGCTTTTTGATATGGCTCGAACGACAGGTGATGGTAGGCCAAAAGGTGAAGTAGAAGAAGAAATAAGGATTTTTCTAACGAAGAATAATATAGAGGATTCTCCATTAAGAACGACAAAAGATAGTGGTGGGTACGGTGGCGTAGATATACCCAGTACGAATATAGTGTCTTCCCGGTTCGGTGTGGAAGAAAATAACCCCTTCTTTGGCTTACGTTGTGTCGTAAATTCAGATAAACCGGTGAACTGATATCCTCTTCACAGATGTGCGGCGAGATAGTCGAGCAGGATCCGCACCTTAGGTGACAACTGCCGGCCGGGCAGATACATGGCCCAGATACCTTCATCGGCCGGAGCAAAGTTGGGCAGAATTTCCCGTAGCGAACCATCATCCAGATAGAGCTTTACGTAATAATCCGGTAACTGCACTATCCCCAGGCCCCGTTGCGCCGCATCGGTGAGGGCTGCACCGCTGTTGCAGCGTAAACGCCCGTGAATCCGGATCATGCGTTCACCACGGCTGTCGCGGAAGCGCCAGTAGTCGAGTGTTCCGACCAGGCAGCTGTGGCGGCTGAGTTCTGACAGAGTATCCGGCGAGCCGTGATGGTCGATATAGGTGTCTGAGGCGCAGGTGTAAAGGCGTCGTGTGCCGAGCCGGTGAGCCACCAGATCTTCGTTTTCCAGTCGTCCGAGACGGATGGCAATATCGTAGTTACCTTCCACCAGATCCATTTTTTTGTTGGTCAGATCGCAGCTGAGGCTGAGTTGCGGGTATTCCTGCAGGAAGCGGTTCAGCACTGGCATCAGCTGGCGCTCACCATAGGTCACCGGAGCGGTCACCCTTAACGTACCCTGAGGAATGCTCTGCAGCTGGCTGAGGCTGCGCTCTGCGTCGTGCAGGGCATCCTGCAGAGGGCGACATGACTGGTAGTAGAGCTGACCTGCTTCCGTCAGGCTCACCCGGCGTGTGGTGCGGTAGAAGAGCTTCACTCCCAGACGTTCTTCCAGCCACTGAATCTGGCGGCTGACCTGAGCGGTGGAGATCTTCAGCTGCTGAGAGGCGCGGGTAAAGCTTTCTGTTTCAGCCACAGCAATAAACTCACTGAGGCCCTGCCATTCGTTCATTGTTACCTATATGTAATAGTGATTTTATATGTAGGTAGATTATCGCTAAGAGAAAGGTAATTACAATGGTCACCATCATGAAACAGGAGAATGACCATGACTGATACTATTACCTGCCGTGCAGCCGTTGCCTGGGCAGCGGGCGAACCCCTGAAAATCGAAGAAGTTCAGGTAGCTCCGCCAAAAGCGGGCGAAGTTCGCGTAAAAATCGTTGCTACCGGTGTATGCCACACTGACGCTTTCACTCTGTCTGGTGATGACCCTGAAGGCGTGTTCCCGGCGATCCTGGGCCACGAAGGCGGCGGTATTGTTGAGTCTGTGGGCGAAGGCGTAACCAGCCTGAAAGTGGGTGACCACGTGATCCCGCTGTACACCGCAGAATGTGGCGAGTGTAAGTTCTGTAAATCCGGTAAAACCAACCTGTGCAGCGCGGTTCGTGCGACTCAGGGTAAAGGTCTTATGCCAGACGGCACTACCCGTTTTACCTGCAACGGTGAGCCGATTTTCCACTACATGGGTTGCTCAACTTTCTCTGAGTACACTGTACTGCCGGAAATCTCCCTGGCCAAAGTAAACCCTGAAGCGCCACTGGAAGAAGTGTGTCTGCTGGGTTGTGGTGTAACTACTGGTATGGGTGCTGTTCAGAAAACTGCCAAAGTACAGAAAGGCGACACCGTTGCTATCTTCGGTCTGGGTGGTATTGGTCTGTCTGCCATCATTGGTGCACAAATGGCTGGCGCTGGCCGTATTATCGGTATCGACCTGAACGAATCCAAATTCGACCTGGCGACCAAACTGGGCGCAACCGATCTGGTTAACCCATCCAAATTCGATAAGCCGATTCAGGACGTTATTGTTGAAATGACTGACGGTGGTGTGGATTTCTCCTTCGAATGTATCGGTAACGTCAACGTGATGCGTTCTGCTCTGGAATGCTGTCACAAAGGTTGGGGCGAATCTGTGATCATCGGTGTTGCCGGTGCTGGTCAGGAAATCTCTACCCGTCCGTTCCAGCTGGTAACCGGTCGTGTATGGCGCGGTTCTGCATTCGGTGGTGTTAAAGGCCGTTCTGAACTGCCTGGCATCGTTGAAGACTACCTGGCAGGTAAATTCGCGCTGAGCGATTTCATCACGCACACCATGCCACTGGATCAGATCAACGAAGCGTTTGACCTGATGCACGAAGGTAAGTCCATCCGTTCCGTTATTCACTACTGAGTTAACGAAGAAGCGCAGCCAGGGTAATGCCTGTCTGCGCTTTTTTACTGGAGAAAATTATGACTCTGGAAATCGTAAGTCAGAACAAAAGCTTTGGCGGCTGGCACAAGCAATACACGCATCATTCAGAGGTGCTGAACTGTGATATGCGTTTTGCGGTTTACCTGCCACCACAGGCCAGTGCAGAAAACCCGGTACCGGTGCTTTACTGGTTATCCGGTCTGACCTGTACCGATGAAAACTTTATGCAGAAAGCCGGTGCACATCGTGTTGCTGCGGAACTGGGTATGGCCATTGTTGCGCCGGACACAAGCCCACGTGGTGATGATGTTGCTGACGAAGCCGATCAGTACGATATGGGTAAAGGCGCAGGTTTTTACCTGAACGCTACCCAGGCGCCGTGGAGTAAGCACTACCACATGTACGATTATGTGGTCGAAGAACTGCCGGCACTGATTGAAGAAATTTTCCCGGTTACTCAGCAGCGTGCTGTTGCCGGTCACTCTATGGGTGGCCATGGTGCACTGGTCATTGCACTGCGTAATCCTGAGCGTTATTCCTCAGTGTCTGCGTTCAGCCCGATTACCAATCCGGTGAACTGCCCATGGGGTCAGAAAGCATTTTCTAACTACCTGGGTGATGACCGTGAACTGTGGCGCACCTATGACGCATCTGAACTGATGAGTCAGGCGACAGAAAAACTGCCGGCACTGGTGGATCAGGGTCTTGCAGATAATTTCCTGCAAGAGCAGCTGAAACCGGAAATGCTGGAAGCCGCTGCGGCACGCAGCAGCTACCCGCTGGAACTGCGTCAGCATGAAGGCTACGACCACAGCTATTACTTTATTGCGTCTTTTATTGAAGAGCACCTGCGCTTCCATAAAAAGTACCTGTAATAATCTGTGCTGCTGAGGTTTCTCAGTTGTTAGCCCATAAAAAACGCCGGAATTTCCGGCGTTTTTTTTTGCGTTCAGGTTGGGGGGCATTGCAGGAGCGGGCTTAGCCGTGAATCCGGCGCAGCGGGACATTACGGTTATTGGTGCGCATTGCGCACCCTAAAAATGGTGAGAAATTGTAGGAGCGGGTTCACCCGCGAAGGTCGTGCAATGGGCCAGCGGCCATCGGAGCTGAAGCACCTCCTACAGAATGATTTTGAATAGGCAATTTATTGTAGGAGCGGGTTCATTCGCGAATCCGGCGCGGCCAGACATTACGGTTATTGGTGCGCATTGTGCACCCTACAAATGGTGAGAAATTGTAGGAGCGGGTTCAGCCGCGAAGGTCGTGCAATGGGCCTGCGGCCATCGGAGCTGAAGCACCTCCTACAGAGTAATTTTGAATAAGCGACTTATTGTAGGAGCGGGTTCACCCGCGAAGGCGTGCAATGCGCCTGCGGCTATCGGACCTACTATCGAAGCCGAAGCCTTTCCTACAAAATAATATCGGCAAACGAACTGACGGCGTTATGGGCCGGATTTTGTGGAATTTCCGCATCGCGTATCAGCCAGCAGGTCTGCATGCCGGCTTGTTTGGCGGCATCCAGTTCTTCCTCGATATCCGATAAAAACAGCACATCAGCGGCATTAATATCATGAGTTTTCTGCAGTGCCTGCAGAATATTCTGATAAGATTGAGCTTCGCGTTTGCCACCCACCTGTGTATCAAAATGACCACTGAACAGAGGCAGTAAATTCCCTGCCTCTGAATAGCCAAAGAATAATTTCTGCGCGGCAACTGAACCGGATGAATACACATACAGTGGCAGGCCGGCAGCGTGCCATTGCTGCAGGTAATCAACGGCATCGGCGTACATATGTGCTTTGTAATCACCGTTTTCATAACCGGCTTTCCAGATCATGCCCTGCAGGGTTTTCAGTGGCGTGGCTTTTTTATCTTCTGCAATCCATTGCAGCAAAACAGCGCTGACGGCATCCATATCCGCAGCGCTGATGTTGTTGCCTTCCTGCGCGGCCAGTTCTGCTGTATCCGCAAGTAACTGGCGCACGGTGTCGTCCTGCTGGTGCGCTTTAATAAACGCTGGCAGGTGTTCTGCGGCATAAGGAAAAAGCACATCCTTAACGAATGAAATGGAAGACGTGGTGCCTTCGATATCCGTCAGAATCAGTTTCACGCTCATCAGTTATCCAGACGATTAAAGTGAGTGGAAATATGATCGCCGGTAAAGTTGGCGACCCAGCCATCCGGGTTATTAAACATGCGGATAGCGATAAAATTCGGGTTAGGACCCATATCAAACCAATGGCGGGTATTGGCCGGTACGCTGATCAGGTCGCCTTTCTGGCAAAGAACTTCGTAGACTTTGCCGTCAACGTGCATGCTGAACAGACCGTGGCCGGCGACAAAAAAACGTACTTCATCTTCACTGTGTGTATGTTCGTTTAAGAACTTTTCACGCAGTTCGGCTTTTTGTGGGTTATCGCTGTTGAGGCTGACAACGTCGACGGTCTGGTAGCCTTCTTCGGCGATCAGGCGGTCGATGTCTTCTTTGTATGCATTTATCACAGCGTCCTGTTCCGCTCCCGGAGAGAGGCTCACCGGCGTGTGCCACTGCTCAAAACGTACACCGATTTTTTCCAGGCAGTCGCGGATTTTGGTGTTGTTTTCGCTGGTGAACAGCAGGTCGGTGGTGTGACTCAGGTTGCTGTCTTTGTAAATGCGTATAACGCTCATAATAACCTCACAGTGATTCAGGACTGTTTCACAGCCCCAAGTTTCAGCAGTTCAAGCTGATAGCCAAGCAGATTTTCCAGTGCTTCCAGATGGCGGAAGCAACTGGCCAGGTCTTTACCCCAGGTATACACACCATGGCCGCGTATCAGATACGCGTGCCCCTGACCCTGCTGCTGCATTGTGTCTTCCACAAGCGTAGCCAGTCGGTGGATATCCTGGTCATTAGCAAACAGCGGGAAGGTGACCGTACCTTCGTGGCTGTCTTCACCGGCGAATGCTTTTTGCAGCTCCCAGCCGGTGAGGGAAATCGCGTCGCTCTGCCAGACCTGTGACAGTACAACAGCAACGGGAGAATGGGTGTGTAACACTGCGCCAATGTCGCTGTCACGCTGGTACAGTTGCGTATGCAGCAGAGTTTCAGCCGAGGGTTTGCCATCCGTCAGGGCGTTACCCTGCCAGTCGACGGCAAGGATGTCTTTCGGTGCCAGCTCGCCTTTGTGCTTGCCTGAACTGGTCAGGGCACAGCAGGCATCGTTAAGCCTGACGGAATAGTTGGAACTGGTGGCCGGTGACCAGCCGCGGCTGTAAAGAATGCGTCCGTATTCACATAACGCGCTGGCAGCGCGGTTAAATTCCTGTGGATTGAACATACATAAATTCCTGAGTGGATCTGTCTGCTGCAGGGGTTAACGGAATTTTCAGGTAGTGCTTTGCAGATGCCCGGATTGTACTTAACCGCGGGCGGGTCTGCTTATCCACGGGCGAACAACATCGCCACGCTACTCTCATCCGGCTGCATAATCAGGCCTTTTTCTGTGGCAATCACGTCAATCAGTCCGGCCGGCGTGACATCAAAAGACGGGTTAATCGCATCACAGCCATGCGGTGCAACCGGCTGACCATTCAGGCTGGTCACTTCTTCTTTCGGGCGTTGTTCGATAGGAATGTCGTCACCGCTGCGCAGCGACAGATCAAAGGTGGTGGTGGGCGCTACCACCATGACGTTAATGCCATGATGCTTGGCCAGTACCGCCAGACTGTAAGTACCGATTTTATTCGCCACGTCGCCATTGGCGGTAATGCGGTCGGCACCAACGATCACCCAGTCGATGCTTTCACGGCGGAACAGTTGCGCCGCCGCGCCATCGCACACCAGAGAGACCGGAATATTATCCTGCATCAGTTCCCATGCGGTAAGGCGTGCGCCCTGTAACCATGGACGGGTTTCACCGGCATAGACCTGTTTTACTTTGCCATCGGCAAAGCCTGAGCGGATTACGCCCAGTGCGGTGCCGTGGCCACCGGTGGCCAGTGCGCCTGTGTTGCAGTGTGTATAAATCAGAGAATCCGGGTGCAGCAGGGAAGCGCCGTAATTGCCCATCGCCTGATTGGCGAGGATGTCTTCTTCATGGATTTTACGGGCCTCTGCCACCAGAGCGTGGGCATCTTCAGTGCCCAGGCCAGCCATACGTTCCAGCGCCCAGAACAGGTTTACTGCGGTCGGGCGGGATTGCGCCAATACATGGTAGGCCTGCTGCATATCGCGGCCAGCGAGCGCATCCAGTGCGTAACCATAGGCCGCAGCAATACCAATCGCCGGCGCGCCACGCACAACCATATCGCGGATCGCATCGGCGACTTCTGCCGCCGTGGTGTATTCATTCATGCGGTGTTCATGAGGCAGTACACGCTGGTCTAACAGATGCAGACTCTGGTGGTGCCATTCAATGGCATGAAACGCGGCGGGGGGAATAGCGTGGGTGTGTGCAGACATAGTGCCTTCCTGATCTGCCGGTCAATACACCAAACCGCATTTACTGGGTTCGGCCTGCCGGAACGGGCGGATAACGGCCGCTATTCTAGCGCAGCTGGAGGCGTTGAAATAGTCCACATCCCGCCGGAATGTGGACCAGAGACAGCAGACCGGCTTACAGCAGATTCTGCATCTGATGGAAGGCACGTACCAGGCCGTTGGTCGAGCCGTCGAACTCTTCCGGAATGGCGTCGGATTCCAGTGCGCCGAGGACTTTATTGCCCAGCTGTTTGCCCAGTTCCACACCCCATTGATCGAAGGAGTTAACCCCCCACAGGAAGCCCTGGGCGGCGACTTTGTGCTCATACAGGGCAATCAGTGCACCGATGGTCTGTGGCTTGGCTTTAGGGAAGTAGAGGGTGTTGCTCGGCCGGTTGCCGGGTATCACTTTCTGCGCCGCCAGTACGATGGCTTCGGCTTTGCTCATGCCAGCCGCTACCAGTTCCGCGATGGCTTCGTCTTCCGATTTACCCTGCAGCAGTGCCTGGCTCTGACTCAGGCAGTTGGATACCAGCATGGCGTGGAAGTTATCAATCGGGTTATGGCTGGTCATCGGCATGATGAAATCACAGGGCGAAAAGTGTGTGCCCTGATGCAGCAGCTGGTGGAACGCGTGCTGGCCGTTGGTACCAACGCCACCCCAGATAATCGGGCCGGTGTTGTAATCCACCTGATTGCCATCGATGGTGATGGATTTACCGTTACTCTCCATGTCCAGCTGCTGCAGATGCGCCGGCAGCGAACGCAGATAATGGTCGTAAGGCAGAATGGCGTGGGAGTTTACGCCGAAGAAATTCACATACCAGACGCCAAGCAGCGCCATAATGACCGGCATATTCTGCGCTAATGGTGCGGTACGGAAATGCTCATCCATTTCATAGGCACCGCGCAGCAGGTCGCGGAAATTATCGATACCAATGGCCAGAGCCAGCGGCAGACCGATGGCGGACCACAGAGAATAACGACCGCCAACCCAGTCCCACATCGGGAAGATGTTTTCTTCGTCGATACCAAAGGCTTTGGCTTTTTCGACGTTGGAGGATACCGCGGTAAAGTGCTTCGGCAGATCATGCTCGTTGCCGCCGTTATCCAGGAACCACTGGCGGCAGGCGGTGGCATTTTTCAGCGTTTCCTGAGTACCGAAGGATTTCGACTGAATAATAAACAGCGTGGTGGCCGGATCGAGACGCTTGAGAATTTCGGTAATGTGCGAGCCATCGATGTTGGCCAGATAGTGAATGTTCAGGCGGCTGTCCCAGTAGGGTTTGAGTGCGCCTGAAGCCAGTTTCGGGCCTAAAAATGAGCCGCCGATGCCGATGGAAACCACATCAGTGAATGGCTTGTTGCTGTAGCCGCGCCATTGGTTACGGCGTACTTTCCAGCAGAATTCTTCCATGCGGTGCACGGTTTCACGCACTTCCGGCATGATGTCCTGACCATCGACCAGAATCGGACGGTCGCTGTAATTACGCAGCGCGGTATGCAGCGCCGGACGTTTTTCACTGCGGTTAATGGCTTCGCCGGTAAACATGCTGTCGATCTGCGCCGGCAGGTTGCGTTCCTGCGCCAGGCGCATCAGCAGATGCATGGTGTCTTCATTGATACGGTTTTTCGAGAAGTCGAGTGACAGGCCGGCAGCTTCCGCATGAAAGCGTTCGAAGCGGTTGGGGTCCGTGGCAAACCAGTCGCGCATGTGCTGATCTTTGATCTCGTCGTAGTGCTTCTGCAACGACTTCCAGATATCAGTTTGCGTAAGACTTCCTGATACAGACATACCGTTTCCTTGAGTAACAATTTTCGTCTGAGTATACGGAAGCGGCGGGCGGCGGGCAAAAAAGGTCAGCATTGGCGAACAAAACATTGCAGCGGAAAGCGCATAAAAAAAACCGCACAGCGTGAGCAGTGCGGCTTTTTTAAGGTGAAACTAATGACGCAAACTGAACTCAGGCGAGCTGCACCGGAATATCGAAACTGGTGTGGCTGACGCTGTTGTCTTCGTTCATGTACACCATTTTCGGCTTAAAGCTGGCCAGTTCACTTTCATCAAAATTGCCGTAGGTGCAGATGATCACACGGTCACCAACGCTGGCCTGATGCGCGGCGGCACCGTTTACCGAAATAATGCCGGAGCCGTCTTCGCCACGGATGATGTAGGTGGTGAAGCGCTTGCCGTTATCAATGTTGTAGATCTGAATCTGTTCGAATTCGCGCATGCCGGTCATGTCCAGCAGCTTGCCGTCGATGGCACAGGAGCCTTCGTAGTTAAGTACGGCGTGGGTGACACGGGCCTGATGGAGTTTGGCTTTCAGCATAATGCTCTGCATGAAGTCCCCTTATTCTTCTATATGAGGTGGGTCTGCAGGGCGGGGTAAAAGGTGGGTGTTACCGCCGCCCGTTGGGCGGCGGAGTATGCCGCAGGGGGCTCAGGGATTCAACGTGATGGTCAGGTTGTCGATCAGCAGGTTGTCGATCAGACGGGCTTTGCCGATGTAGGCTGCGCCAAGGATGACAACTGAGTCGTCGTCCGGTGTGGCCGGAGCCAGATCAGAGGTGCGGCGGATTTCCAGATAATCTGTACGGAAGCCACGCTGATCAAGACGCTCGCGCGCAGTCTTCAGGGTTTGCTCAACGTCTTTGTGGGCACGGAAGTCTTCTGCGATTTCCTGCAGGGTCTGGAACAGACCTGTGGCCTGTTCGCGTTCACCTTCGGTCAGATAACCGTTGCGGGAACTCAGCGCCAGGCCATCGTCGGCACGCTTGATGGCGACCGGTACGATTTCCACTGGCATGCACAGGTCAGCCACCATTTTTTTGATCACGGCGACCTGCTGGAAGTCTTTCTCACCGAAAAACGCCATATCCGGCATCACCATGTTAAACAGCTTGTTGACCACGGTGGCAACGCCATCAAAGTGGCCGGGACGGCTGCCACCACACAGACCTTCGGAAACCTCAGGTACGTGGATAATGGTCTGGCGGTCCTGGCCTTCCGGATACATTTCGTTCACATCCGGGGCAAACAGAACTTCGCAGCCGGCTCCGGCGAGCATGGCCTGATCCTGTTCCAGCGTGCGTGGGTAGCGCGCAAGATCATCGGGATCATCAAATTGCAGCGGGTTAACAAAGATGCTGGCAACCACAAAGCATTCGTTCTGAATGGCATTGTCGACCAGACTGATGTGGCCATCATGCAGATTGCCCATAGTCGGTACGAAACCAATGCGACGGCCCTGTTTACGGGCTTCGCGGACGTGCTCACGCAGTTCGCTGATAGTATGTACTGTAATCATTCGCTGAAACTGTATTCGTCAGATGGGAATTGACCGTTTTTCACTTCTTCCACGTACGCGCTGAACGCCTGCTGTACGTTACGGCCATCAGTTAGGAAATTCTTTACGAACTTTGGCATGCGGCCAATTTTAAGCCCCAGCATGTCATGCATCACCAGTACCTGGGCATCGGTGCTGTTACCGGCGCCGATTCCGATCACGGGTACTTCAACAGCTTTGGTAATGCGCTCTGCCAGAGGATTTGGTACGCACTCCAGCAAAATAATATCGGCTCCGGCTTCAGCCAGAGCAACGGCATTGGCCACCATGGCGTCGGCAGCGCTGCTGTCGCGCCCCTGTACCCGGTAACCACCGAATTTGTTTACAAACTGTGGGGTCAGCCCCAGGTGGGCACACACAGGAACGCCCTGTGACGCCAGTGCTGCGGTGATCGGCAGCAGGCTGTCATCACCTTCCAGTTTGACCATGTGCGCGCCGGCCTGCATCACTTCGCGGGCACTCGAAAGACCCTGTTCCAAAGTGGCATAGCTCATAAACGGCAGATCGGTCATGATCAGCGCAGGGGTTTCTGAACGACGGTTTCCACGGGCAACGCAGGCGGTATGGTATGCCATATCGGCAACCGTGACCGGCAGGGTGCTGTCGTGGCCCTGTAAAACATTGCCCAGTGAATCACCTACTAACAGGACGTCGACGCCGGCATCGGCTGCCAGATGGGCAAAGGTCGAATCGTAAGCCGTCAGTACAGCAAACTTCTCACCGGCGGCTTTTTTTGCCTGCAGTGAGCGGATACTGATAGGAGTCATGGTTCAGGGTCTCCGGTTTAGGCCCAAGAGGGCGTATGGTGCGGATTGACAGTTATAAGTCAACCGTCAATGCGCTTATACGCTGGATTTCGCCGCTGAATTCCGGCTCCAGAGCCGCGAGTTTCCTGCCGTCCGGCAGAATCAGCTGTGGCGCAATTTCCAGCAGAGGTAACACCACAAAACTGCGGTTACACATCTCCTTGTGTGGGATTGTCAGACGATCAGAGCTGTAGGTCTCATCGCCATAAAGCAGAATATCCAGGTCAATGGTGCGCTCACCCCAGTGACGGAGTTTGACCCGCCCCTGTGAATCTTCCTGTTGTTTGACTGAGTCCAGCAGAGCTTCCGGCGCCAGATCGGTATCGATCGCCGCCACCACGTTCAGGTAGTCCGGCTGATCCTGCGGGCCCAGCGGTTTGCTGCCATACAATGAAGACCAGCTCAGTAAACGACAATGCGGCATTTTGTCCAAGGCCTGCAACGCCGTAACGATCTGTTCCGCCGGGTTATTTAAATTGGCACCCAGCCCGATATAACAAACAGTCATAGTTTTACTCTTCGGCTGATCAGGAGCGGCGGTTGTTGCGCTTGCGTGGTGGGCGGCGACGTCTGCGCTCACCATCACCATCGGCTTCAGAACGGCCTCTGGCAGGTACCAGATCCGGGTTTTCCTGCTGCAGGCGGGTCCAGAATTTACCCAGACCGTTGAGGTTTTCACCGGACTGCTCGCGCAGCAGAACGAAATCGTACGCAGCGCGGAAACGCGGATGCGTCAGCAGTTCTGTGGTTTTGCGGCTTTGGGTGCGGGCCAGGCGTAACTGCAGTTCCCAGATCTCACGCATCGGAATGGAGAAACGCTTGGGAATCGAGGTGGCTTGCAGCTGCTGCGACATAATGCGGTCAGCGGCTTTCTGCATGGCCGGGTGTGCGGCCATTCCGGCGGCTTCAAATTCCTCTTTGACGCGCAGCAGTGGTGCCCACAGCAGCGAAGCCAGGAAGAAATACGGTGTTACCGATTTACCCGCACGGATGCGGTCATCGGTGTTACGCATGGTGTTCTCTGCCATGGCCAGCGCCATTGGATCATCGCGCAGGCACTGTTCGGTCGCCGGGAACAGGGCACCGAACAGATTGTATTCACGTAACAGACGCAGGGTATCCAGTGCGTTACCGTGCAGGAAGAGTTTGAGCACTTCCTCGAACAGACGGGCTGCCGGGATCTGTTCCAGCAAGGGTGCCATCACCGGAATAGGCTCTGCGGTCTGAGCTTCAATGGTAAAGCCCAGTTTGGCAGCAAAGCGGATGGCGCGCAGCATGCGTACCGGGTCTTCGCGGTAACGGGTTTCCGGATCACCGATCAGACGCAGACGTTTGTTCTGCAGATCATCCCAGCCACCGGCATAGGCGTGTACGCTGAAGTCAGCAATATCGTAGTACAGAGCGTTGACGGTAAAGTCGCGACGCATGGCGTCTTCATCTTTGTTGCCGTAAACGTTGTCACGCAGAATCATACCCTGATCGCCGGTGGCGGCGACTTTGGCAGAATGATCTTCAGTCGGCGGTGCACGGAAGGTGGCCACCTCGATCACTTCGCGGCCAAATACCACATGAACCAGCTTGAAGCGGCGGCCGATCAGGCGCGAGTTGCGGAACAGCTGATTAACCTGCTCTGGTGTGGCGTCAGTCGCCACGTCAAAATCCTTCGGATTCAGCCCCAGCAGGGTGTCACGTACGCCGCCGCCGACCAGTAACGCCTGATGGCCGGCATTGTTGAGGCGATACAGCACCTTCAGCGCATTTTCGCTGATGTTGCTGCGGCTGATCTGGTGCTGGTCCCGGGGAATCACTGTCAGTGGCGCCGGGGTCTGGCTGCGGCTGCTGCCGGACAGGCGTTTGATGCCGGCTTTAACAGTGTCAGTAAAGGATTTTATCAAAATGCTTCGCTTGGCTTTCGCTTAAGTAGAGAGTTACAAAGGCCGGAAGTTTACCCCTAAGGCGGTAACAAATAAATGTTTACACCGTCAGCGGCCTGATGGGCAGGAAAAACCTGAGCTGCAGACAAACAAAAAGCCGCATATAGCGGCTCTGTGACAGTCCCTGTTGTTATTATTCTTCTACCGTGGGGCGAACCGACTGTTTTGAATGAACTGATGCGGCGGCTTTATTATTATTGTTACCGGCTCAGAACGGCACATTCAAAACAGTGTGTTCATAGTTATCCCGGGATTTTTATTATTGTTAGTCCGGGTCGTGCCCGGCCCGTTATTATTTTTATTGTGGGCCGGATGTGGTTCACAGCGTTTGTTATTTTTATTGTTCGCTGCTTGCCATATATCTTAGATAGAGCAGGCAGCGTGCCAAAAAAATAAAACCCATTAAAATCAAATACTTATGATTTATTCGTGGCGCAATACAACCTAAACTTAGCCTAAAGTGTTACGGCAATCGGGGTCATAGGTAACAGTTCAGGACAGGGGGTAACAACCTGTAACAACCAGGCCTGTTCCGTCTTAGTCTGCTGTCGTTTTCAGTAAATCAGGTCAGAAATCTTTCTGTCGCGGGCTCTCTTCTCTACGGGGGCTTATCTGCTTCTGCAGGAATCTGTGATCTTTGCCCTGGGGGGCATTCTCAGGTTTTCCAGCCTCTCTCTAACCTCCAGCACACTTCTCTCCAACACATTGCTCTCTAATGCATTTCTCCAAGGCTGGTATCGGCCTGGCTGACAGGAAAGTCACTTATCAACGATCTTCGAGCTAACCCGGTGGCTGTTCTGTTGAGCACAGGTAGTGGCAGACACGTAACACAGCAAGCTGAAAATATTTATTCTGGGAGGGCTGTCGAGTGAAAGATGTCGGGTGATGGATGTCGGGTGATGGATGTCGGGTGATGGATGTCGGGTGATGGATGTCGGGTGATGGATGTCGGGTGATGGAGGGTACCGAAGTGGTTGCGCGGTTATAGATCTGGTGCCGGCTGCCAGCCAACAGACATCTCTGGACGAACTGAAGAGGTACAGAAGTTGAAGGTCAGTGCGGAACAGGGGGAAGACAGATAAGAAAGAGGATTGCTTTGCTGGCGAACGCCGTCAGCAAAGCAATCATCTGTCAGTGAGTTGGGGCTTGTTATTTTTATTATGAACTCAGGCCGTTTTGTTATTTTTATTTTGTTGGCCAGCGCACTCAGGTTTTTTATTTTTATTTTTCAGAGTGCTTTTTTTATTGGTTTGTATATCTATAGCTATCCTCGTGCCAATTACTGATAAATCAATATAAATCCTTTAAAAACAATTACTTATGGAGTTTTATAAAGAACCCTCCGGAGCCTGTGGCGCGATAAGTGTTACCTGTAGTGGCATGATATGACCGATATTTGGGTAAGTGTAACCGCTGTGGTTACACCCGTGTTACTTCTCATTATTTGCGTGATTCTACTTAGTGGTTGTTTAAGATTGGGCGCTGGCCTTGCTCAGCGGCTGGCAGGCACAGTGCGACGAGGGCGATGGGCGATGGGGCGATGGGCGATGGTGCAGCCGCGTTGCTGATTGGTTGCTATAAAGTGCCGTTGAAAAATACCGGCGCGAGCGGGCAACAGAGATAAAGCGCAGAGAAAGACTGGCCGCCGGGAGCGGCAGCCAGAAGAAAAGCCGGTTGGTGTTACTTGCCTTTGCGGCGCGGAATACCCAGGCGCTGGCGACGTTCCCACAGACTTTTGCGTGAGATACCCAGTTTGCGCGCGAGATCCGTCTCGGTCATGTTCTGCTCGTTTTCCAGCACAAAATGCACAAAGTAATCGTCCAGTGACAGATCCCCCTGTTGTGGCTGGTTGTCGGTCGCGCGGAACTGATCGTCTTCCGCCAGATGTTCTTTCATGCTCGGGCTGATATAGCGGTCCGGCGACAGATCGATGCCCAGAATACTGGCCGGAATCTCGTCTTCATCGGCCAGAATCACCGCCCGTTCCACCGCGTTCTCCAGTTCCCTCACGTTGCCGGGCCACTGGTACTGGCGGATAGCCTGAACGGCTTCTTCGGTAAAGTGCATCGGCTTCTGATGCATTTTTTCGCAGGCGCGGGAGAGCATGGCATCCGCGATTTCCACCACGTCGTCACCACGTTCACGCAGGGGTGGCAGATGCAGTTCGACCACGTTCAGGCGATAGTAAAGGTCTTCGCGGAATTCACCACGGGAAGCGAGATCTTTCAGATTACGGTGGGTTGCTGCGACCAGCCTGACATCTACCTGCCGGCTTTGCACGGAGCCAACGCGGCGGATTTCACCTTCCTGCAGTACGCGCAACAGGCGCGCCTGAGCTTCCAGAGGCAGTTCGCCGATTTCATCAAGGAACAGCGTACCGCCATCAGCCGCTTCAACCAGACCCTGGCGCATTGTGTTGGCACCGGTAAAAGCGCCTTTTTCGTGACCGAACAATTCGGATTCGATCAGAGTTTCCGGAATGGCGGCGCAGTTGACGGAAATCAGCGGCGCGCTGGCGCGGCGGCTCTGTTCATGCAGGGCCTTGGCGACCAGTTCTTTACCGGTACCGGATTCGCCCTGAATCAGTACGGTGGCGTCGGTGGGAGCGACTTTACTGATTTTTTTGAACAACAGCAGCATGGGTTCGCAGCTGCCGATAATGCCGTTGTGTGGGTATTCTTTGCTGACTTCATGGGTCAGTTTTTCTTCCTGAACCGGCTTCGCCGTCAGCTGAGATTCGGTCAGGATGCGTTTGACCGCCTTAACCATTTCTTCATGGTCGAACGGCTTGGCGATGTAGTCTACGGCGCCCATTTTCATGGCATCTACAGCGGAGCGCAGGCTGGCGTAACTGGTCATGATGAGTACCGGGGTGTTACCCGCCAGTTCAACCAGTTCAGTGCCCTGACCACCGGGCAGACGCAGATCTGAGATGATCAGATCGAAGGCATTAAGATCCTGCTCTTTGGCGGCATCCAGTGAATCAACATCTGTGACCTGGTAGTTATGACGCTGCAGCAGGCGGCGTACGGATTGACGGATAATGGCTTCGTCTTCAACGACCAGTATGTGACTCATACTATGGATTCCGATTCTTCTGTCAGGTTATAGCGTGGCAGGCTGACTTTAACACAGGTTCCCCGATCTTCCGCGACCGGGCTTTCTATTGATATATGACCATAGTGCTCTTCCACTATGTTATAAACCAGTGACAAGCCAAGACCAGTGCCCTTGCCGACATCTTTGGTGGTGAAAAAAGGTTCAAAAATCCGGTCCAGTTTATCGGCCGGAATGCCGTGCCCCTGATCGGTGACACGGATGGTTACCTGATGCTCATCGGCCTCACTGGCAACCCTTACCTGCTGACCGCTGCCACTGGCATCGCGGGCATTACTCAGCAGATTAACAAATACCTGCACCAGCCGCTGATCATCGCCAAGCACACTCAGTTCGTCATCACAGTCATTGACGAAGCTGATGGATTCGCTGCGTTTGCTCAGCCGCAGCAGCTGCATGGCGTCATCGACCACGTGCGCGATGTTGACCGGTTCGTGTTCTGCGGTCTGGTTGCCGCCGTGGGCAAAGTTCATCAGTGACTGCACAATACGCGATACACGCTTGGTCTGTTCCTGAATCTGGTTGGCCATCTCCAGCAGTTCCGGGTTATCGGTTTCGTAGCGGATGGTCTGGGCAATGCAGTCGATACCGGTTACCGGGTTGCCGATCTCATGGGCAACACCGGCGGCCAGACGCCCGATGGAAGCCAGTCGCTCACTGTGCATCAGCTCTTCTTCCAGCATCTGGGTTTCGGTCTGATCTTCCATCAGAATTACGATACCGCCAGGCTGCCCGCCGGTAGGTTTGATCACCGACTTATGCAGGCTGAACCAACGCGGACGGGCGCCGATCTCGACCCGTTTCTTGTACTGGTGCATGGCCTGACTGAGTACGAAGTCCTGCAGCAGTCCACGCCATGGCGGCGGCAGGCGGGTCAGGTGTGAACCGGTAACTTCATCGGATTTGATGTGCGTCAGATCGCTCATCGCCTGGTTCCACATCAGCACTTCGCCGTCATCAGCCATGGAGCACACACCCATGGGCAGACGCTCCAGCGTCTGGCGATGGTAGCGGCGCAGGTTATCCAGCTCGCCGGCAAGACCGCTGAGGCGATCATGAAAGCCTTCCAGACGCTGTTCAATCTGATAGATATCTTCGCTCAGCTCGGCATTTTCCTGGAAGGGCAGATAGCGGCTGACAATATCGTGGGCTACGGTTGGTCCCATCAGGCCGGAAATATTGGCTTCCAGTCGCGCGCGCAGGCGGCGCAGGGCATACGGCCGGTCTTCATAGGATGGCAGATCCAGATCATGCAGTGCCTGATACACCTCACGTTCGGCGACATAGCGCCCCAGCGGTTTGCTCAGCGCGGTAATCACGTCATTGGAATTTCCTGCCATCAGTGGACGGCGGCTGGGGCGCGACAGAGTATCGATAGAGCAGGCCTGGGCGGCAGAAATCTCTGACGCTTTCTGCTTGGTAACCAGACTGACCAGCACAAACAGCGCAGCGTTAACGCCGAAGGAAATCACCGCCGACAGGTGCCAGTTGTCTTCGTTTACCACCGGCAGCGAAATGGGCAGTTTCCAGCCCAGTGCGGCCACAGAAAACGGCAGCAGCATAGTGTACAGCCACAGCAGAATGCCGCTGATCAGACCGGCGAGGAAGCCTTTGCGGTTGGATTTCGGCCAGTACAGCAGGCCAAGTACACCCGGCAGGAACTGCAGCGCGGCAACAAACGCCAGAATGCCCAGTCGTGACAGATCGAGATCGCCACCCATCATGCGGTAGAACACGTAAGACAGCAGCAGAATGCCGGCAATCAGACTGCGCCGCATCCACAGCAGCCAGCGATAAAAGTCGTGACGCGGGCTGGGCTTATGCACCGGCAGTACTATGTGGTTAAGCACCATGGCAGCACTGGCCAGGGTAATCACAATCATCACCCCGGAGGCCGCTGCCAGACCACCAACGAAGGTCATCAGCGTCAGGGCAGGGGATTCCAGTGCCAGGCCTATACCCAGGGCGTAGTATTCCGGCGGAGTATCCACCTGCAGATAAACACCGGCCCACAGAATCGGTGGTACTGCGATGGCCATCACCAGCAGCAGCAGAGGGAAGCCCCAGCTGGCAGGCTTAAGCGCATCGGTGTTGAGGTTTTCGGTGAACACCACATGGAACATGTGGGGCATCACAATGGCGGCGGCGAAGAACACCAGCAGCAGAGTGCGCCACGGCCCTTCCTGTAGCGGTTTATGTTGCTCGGTCAGTTGCTGGTGGTTGTCGATCAGCCATTGTTCAAGGCCGCCGGTTTCATGAAAGACACCGAACAGAGCGACACCGCCGAGCACCAGAATCACCAGCAGTTTGAGCAGGGATTCAAACGCCAGCGCGAACACCAGACCTTCGTGCTTTTCCCGTGGCGATACATGGCGGGCGCCGAACAGCACGGCGAAGATAATCATGATCACACAGAAACCGAAGGCCAGCGCACTGTCCGGCCACTCGCTGTTGAGCAATTGCAGCGAATCTGTGATGGCAGTGATCTGCAGGGTCAGCGATGGTACCACCACGGCAAGGGTGAAAAGTGCGACCAGCATGCCTGCGAGGCGGCTGCGATAGCGGAAAGCCAGCAGGTCGGCGAGCGAGCTGAGCTGATAAATACGGGTAATGTGCAGCAGCGGGCGTAACAGAATCGGCGACATAACAAAGGCGCCGGAAATGCCCAGATAATAGGCCAGATAGCCATAACCATACTGGTTCGCCAGACCGACGGAACCATAAAAAGCCCAGGCGCTGGCGTAAACCCCAAGGGAGAATACGTACACCAGCGGGTGGCGTACGATGCGTTTCGGCACCCAGCCGCGTTCCACCGCGTAGGCGGCAAAGAACAGGGTGAACAGATAGCCGAGAACAATCAGCCCCAGCTGATTGAGACTAAAGCTCATCATCACCCCGTTTATGATTCAGCCAGATATAAAATCCGATCAGCACAAACCAGATGGCAAAGGGCCGGTACCAGGCTCCGTGAGAGTCCAGCCACCAGTCCATGACGATGGGAGAGAGGAGATAAATCCCCACGAGAAACGCCATACCGAGGCGATAATCGTACATAGAATTCTGACAGTGCCCGCAATTCAAAGCAGCAAGAGTACCACAATACCCATCAGTGAACGCCAGCCACGCTGCATTATGCGCAATAAATGATCAATGACGGTGAGCAGAAGACAGAGACTCAGTCGCGGCAGAACGTATCCGGGGCGGCGATGCCCTGCAGACCTTTGAGTGCATCACTGCGCCAGTGGGTAATGGCCCAGCTGAGCAGTTCTCCGGCGGGGGCGCCGCGCAGCGTCTGCGGTGGCTGTTGTCGCAGCCATTGCAGCGCGGTAAACAGCGTGTCGCTGATGCTGTCGGCGGCGATGGGGCGTGCCAGATTCTGTTTACTGAGCTTCTGGCCGTTGGCTTCCAGTGCCACCGGAATGTGCGACCACGCCGGTAACGGCTGATTCAGTGCCTGATACAGCAGTGCCTGACGGGCGGTGGAGTCGATCAGATCTATGCCGCGCACAATATGGGTGATGCCCTGATCGATGTCGTCACTGATAACGGCCAGCTGATAGGACCAGGGGCCATCGCGGCGTTTCAGCACGAAATCGCCGATAGCACTGAAATCTTCGCACCAGCGTCCCTGCAAACCATCATCGAAGCAGAATTCGCCCTTCTCTGGTGCCAGAAAGCGCCAGGCAATGTCTGCCTTTGCAGAGCAGTGGCAGTTGCCGTGATGGGGTTTGCCATCCAGCTGTTTGCGTGAACACTGACAGGGAAAGGCCTGTTGCTGGCGGATCAGACGATCGAGGTTTAGCTGATAAGCATCGTGGCGCTGACTCTGATAGCGGATTTCACCATCGTGTTCAAAGCCATAAGCTTCCAGCGTACGCAGAATACTGTCGGCAGCAGTGGGATCTTCCCGTGGCGGGTCAAGATCTTCGATGCGGATCAGCCAGCGGCCATTGTGCGCCCGGGCGTCGAGATAACTGGCGAGTGCGGCAAGCAGTGAACCAAAATGCAGTGGGCCAGTGGGCGATGGCGCAAAACGGCCGGTATATAAAGAAGGAGTATCGGGGGATAAAGCTGAATCAGTCATGTCAGCAGGATAACGGTGTCAGCAGAAGCGACCCGGATACAGAACGTATCCGGGTTGCAGCAGCGATTAAACGCCCAGCTGTTTTTCTTTGATTTCAGCCAGAGTTTTGCAGTCGATGCAAAGGTCAGCTGTAGGACGGGCTTCCAGACGACGGATACCAATCTCTACACCACAGGCTTCGCAGAAGCCGTAGTCACCTTTTTCGATCAGATCCAGAGTCTTCTCGATTTTCTTGATCAGCTTACGCTCACGGTCACGGGTGCGCAGTTCCAGGCTGAATTCTTCTTCCTGACTGGCGCGGTCGTTAGGGTCCGCGTAGTTGTTCAGCTCGGTCTGCATATGCTCTTTGGTGCGATCCACTTCTTCCATCAGCTCCTGTTTCCAGTTGCGCAGGATCATAGCGAAGTGCTCCAGCTGAGCATCGTTCATGTATTCTTCGTCTTTGCCCATTTCGTAGGGGGTGAAATTCGACAGGGCAAATTCTTTGTTTTCTTGTGGCATCATGTTCTGCCTCACCTTCTGACCGGAAATACCGGAGGTCTGGTCCATGCGCCCCGGATTGACAGGTGTCTACCCCGGGCCCCAAATAAACAAGGCCGGGAAACTATCAGATAACATCCCTTCCGCCAACTGTTTATCTCTTCATTTATTGATGCTTATCGCGCATCTGGCACAATAGAATGCCAATTCCGTGCCGAAACCTTATGAAAACCTCTGACAATCTTTCTAATTCTTCCGGACATCCGGGTCACTCGCGCCGTACCACCGAGGTGCGGCCATTTCAGGTAATGGCCATTCTGGCCCGGGCTCAGGCCTTGCAGGCTCTGGGGCGTGACATTATTCATCTGGAAGTCGGTGAGCCGGATTTCCCCACGCCGGAGCCGTTAATTGATGCCTCGGTGACAGCGATGAAAGCCGGCAAAACCGGTTATACCCCGGCGCTCGGTCTGCCCCAGCTGCGCCAGAAAATCGCAGATTATTACGCTGAGCGGTTTGGCGTTCGTGTCAGTTCACAACGCATTGTGCTGGCTCCGGGGGCATCCGGTGCCCTGTTATTGCTCACTGCGGCACGGCTGGATGAAGGCCGTCAGCTGATGCTGGCGGATCCGGGATATCCCTGTAACCGCCATTTCGCGCGGGTTTTCGAAGGCCACGGCCAACTGATTCCCTGTGGTGCAGAACAACGCTACCAGCTGACGCCGGCTGATATTGATCAACATTGGTGCGCCTCGACTCAGGCTGCTCTGGTGGCGTCACCGGCCAATCCGACCGGTACTGTTCTGAGTCTGGAGGAGCTGGCCGCATTGGCGGATGCCGTGCGCCGGAATAATGGCGGTGCGGCAGGCGGCCTGTGGGTCGATGAAATTTATCAGGGGCTGAATTACACAGTTGAGCCGCAAACGGTGCTCTCCGTCGCCGATGATGCCGTGGTGCTGAACAGCTTCTCCAAGTTTTTCGGTATGACTGGCTGGCGTCTGGGCTGGGCTGTGGTGCCTGAAGCCTGGGTGCCGACGCTGGATACCCTGGCGCAGAATCTGTTTCTGGCGCCACCAACCCCGGCGCAATATGCCGCACTGGCGGCGTTTGAGCCAGATACTATGGCGATTCTGGAAGCCCGCCGGCAGGAGCTGGCTGAGCGCCGCGAGTATATGTTGACTGCTTTGCCGGAACTGGGCTTTACCATTCCGGTGGCGCCGGATGGTGCCTTCTATATATACGCTGATGCCAGCCGCTTTACTTCTGACAGTCTGAGCTTCTGCGCTCAGGTGCTGGAAGAGACCGGAGTCGCCATTACGCCTGGGGTGGATTTTGGTGAGTATCAGGCCAATACCCATGTGCGTTTCGCATTTACCACCCGTCTTGAACGGCTGCAGGAAGCTGTTGAGCGCCTGCGTAACTGGTTGTGAGGGTGTAATGAAGTACGATGAAGCTCTGGTCAGTGGTCGCTTACTGCGCCGCTATAAGCGCTTTCTGGCGGATATCCGTCTGGATGATGGCCAGGAAGTAACCGCTCACTGTCCCAATACCGGTTCGATGAAGCACTGCGCTGACGCCGACAGCCGGGTGTGGCTGTGGGACAGCCATAACCCGAAGCGTAAGTATCAGCTGACCTGGGAGTGGGTTGAGGTCGATGGTCAGTTCCGTGCCTGTGTGAACACAGCGCGGGCAAATCAGCTGGTTGAGGAGGCACTGAAAGACGGTGTTATCAGCGAACTGGCTGGTGATTATGACATCCGTCGCGAGCCCAAAGTGGCTGACGGGCGTCTGGATTTCCTGCTGTCTGCACAGCAGAAGGGTGATGCCGATATTTATGTGGAAGTAAAAAGCGTCACCCTGCTCAGTGAAGAAACAGCGGGGTTGGGGACCTTTCCTGATGCGGTAACCGAGCGTGGACTGAAACATTTACGCCGTTTGCAGGCTCTGAAGGAAGAAGGTTACCGCGCGGTGCTGCTCTTTTGTGTGCCCCATGAAGGTATTGAACGGGTGCAGGCGGCAGCGGATATTGACCCCAAATACGCCGCAGCGCTGGCTGAAGTGGCCGCAGCTGGCGTGGAAGTACTCGCTTACCGGGTAACCTTCAGCGAGTGGGACATGACGCTGACGACACCGTTACCTGTGCTGATCTGAATACTGGCGGCCAGACGGCAACGGACAGAAAATAGCCACAGCCAAAAATAACGACGGTTAGAAAATGATCAGGAGAAGCGTATGAAAGGCCTGAAATTCAAGTTACTGATACTGATTGTGGGGATTGTGCTGGGTGCCTGGGTTGGCTCCAACTGGATTCGCGAACGGCCCCTGCTGTCCAATCCGTTTGCTCCGGGGACGCTGACCGAGCGTCTGAAAGATTCCGGTTCCGACCTGCTCGACAGTGGTAAAGGGCTGATTGAAGACGGTGTGAATAAACTGAAGAACTGAGTTCAGTTTATTCACCGGATTTGGTTATTCTGCGCTTTCTGCGAGCCACAACTCCCCATCGCGTTCCTCGCACGGCAGCGCGCTGAGCGAGCGCCCGGTACAGGGGCCGGAAATGCATTCGCCGCTGTCGATCAGAAACAGCGCGCCGTGCATGGCACACTGGATCAGCGAACCCTCGCTGTCGAGAAACTGATCCGGCTGCCATTCCAGATTGATCCCCAGATGGGGGCAGTGATTGCGATAAACGTAAAAGCGCCCGTTCTTGCGTACGGCAAAAACCGGCTGACCATCGACCTCGAAACCTTTGCTCTGGCCTTCCGCTATTTCACTGGTGTGGCACAATGCCCGCATTCTGTTTCCTCTGGTAATTCTTAATGAGCAATCTTCTGGGGCAAAAGCATATCCTGCCCCTGTGTCTGCTGCTACCTCTGCTGGTGATCATTCCCGGGCTGTTAAGCGGCAGTCAGCCACTCGAATGGCTGTTGCACACCGACATCGGCCAGACTGTGTTGTGGCAGATCCGTTTACCGCGGGTGCTGATGGCCTTTTTCGTCGGTGCCTTACTGGCCTGGGCCGGGGTGCTGATTCAGGGCATGGTGCGTAACCCGCTGGCGGACCCGGGGCTGATTGGTGTGTCCGGTGGCGCTGCGGTCGGTGCCGCGCTGTTTGTGGTGCTGCTGGCATCCGGGCTGGCATTACCTGCCTGGGGGCAAACACTGATGGCGTTTGGCGGTGGCGTACTGGCTCTGCTGGTGGTGCTGCGTCTGGGCTTGCAGGGCAATTCATTACAGGCCATGAGTTTTCTGATTCTGGCCGGTATCGCCGTTAACGTGCTGGCCAGTGCTCTGATCGGACTGCTGTCGTATATGGCGACTGATGATGCATTGCGCCAGATTACTTTCTGGTCGCTGGGCAGTCTGGCTGCCGCAGACTGGCAATGGGTGATGCTGATGGCACTGGCTCTGCTGGCCGGGCTGGCGTTCTGGCTGACGCGGCTGCGGCGTCTGGATGCGCTGTTGCTCGGTGAGGTGGAAGCCCGCTCTATGGGGATTCAGGTCAGTCAGCTGCAATGGCAGGTGGTGTTATGGGTGGCGCTGTTTGTCTCTCTGGCGGTATCGGCTTCCGGCATGATCGGCTTTATTGGTCTGATCAGTCCGCATCTGGCGCGGCTGCTGACCGGTGCCGCACACCGGCGCATGATGCCTCTGGCGGTGATGCTTGGTGGTTCGTTATTGGTTGCCGCCGATACTCTGGCGCGCACTCTGATCGCTCCGGCAGAGCTGCCGATTGGTATCGTTACCACCCTGATCGGTGCGCCACTGTTTATTGCACTGATGGTCCGTGAAAAAAGGCGTTTCCAATGGTAACTCATACCTCTCCATCCTTACTGGAAGCGACCGGACTGACGGTCACCCGCAATGAGGCAGACATAGTCCATGACATCAGTTTCCGTTTACCTGCCGGGGAGTTGGTAATGCTGGTGGGGCCTAACGGCGCCGGCAAATCGACCCTGCTGAACCTGCTGGCCGGGTTGTCTCGCCCGGATGCCGGTTCATTGCTGGTTAACGGACAGCCGGCAGCGGATTTCTCGCGCACTGACTGGGCGCAGCGGGTGACGCTGGTGCCGCAGCTGAGCAGTGCCGGTTTCCCGTTGTCGGTGCAGGAAGTGGTGGAGCTTGGCGGTCTGGCTCACAGTCAGTCTGTGGTGGCATTGCGCAAAGAGGTTCAGCAGGCACTGAACGACTGGGACATTAACTGGCTGGCGAAGCGGGACATCCGCCTGTTATCCGGTGGCGAGCAGCAGCGCTGTCAGTTGGCCCGCAGCTGGTTGCAGATGCAACAGGCCGGTTCATTGCTGTGGTTACTGGATGAGCCGCTCAGTGCGCTGGACCTGCGCCATCAGCAGCAGTGTATGCACAAGGCAAAGGCATTAACGGCGCAGGGCAAGACCGTGGTGATGGTGGTGCATGATCTGAATCTGGCCCGTCACTTTGCTGATCGTGTGCTGCTGCTCAGTTGTGGCCGCTTAATGGCGGACGGCGCAGCGGCGGAAGTACTGACGGCGGAGCGGGTGTCTGAGGTGTTTATGCTGGATGTCAGCCTGCAGGGGAATTATCTCGACTGGTCCTGAGACAGACTACAGCCTGTCTGGCGGGCAAAAAAATGCCCCTCATAAAGAGGGGCAAAGCAACCGTGATTAGCTTGATGAGAGAGATCACCATTCTGGCTGAGAGGGCCTGAATGCTGAACACCGGCGCTATCGCTAACGTCGATAAGCAAACGATAGTCATTCTCATTTAATGAGTCAAGAATAATTCTCATTTATTTTTACTTTTTGTGTAAAGATTCCGGGCGCCAGCCTGTCTGCTGTGGTGCGGGCACAAAAAAAGCCGCATCAGCGGCTTTCTTCTGAGTAGTCCGTTCAGGACTCTTCTTTATCAATCAATTGTTGATTGAGAATGGTGATACGACGGGCGAGGTTTTCGATCAGGTTTACTGCGGCTTTAGGCTGAGCTTCGATCAGCAGCACGAAGTCTTTCTGCGGTACTGCCATAATGGTACAGGCCGTTCTGGCAACTACGGTGGCTGAGCGCGGTTCACCGGTGAACACCGCCATAGCGCCGACCACTTCTTCTTCCGCAAGCTCACCGACTTTAACGCCATCGACAAACACGTCGGCTTCGCCGCTGATGATGGTGTATACCAGTTCCGCGGCATCACCCTGTTTGAGTATGACGTCACCTGGCTGCAGGTTCTGGAAGCCAGCGGTTGGGCGTACCTGGTCTTTGAAGGTATCGGCCAGGTAGTTCATCATCTGGGCGTTCAGACACACCAGCAGGTGACTCCAGTAGTGCTGCAGGCGCTTGTCGGAATAGATATGGCGCAGGAAGCGGTCACGCTCGATGGGGATCAGTTCAACATACTCATCAGTACGCAGCACCGGCATTGGCATATCAAACGCCTGATGGATACCAATCAGGTCACCCTCGTCAAAGCTCACCAGATTGATGTTGTTTTTGCTCAGATGCAGCATGCCATCATGAATCAGAAAGATCTGATCACGATCAAACACTTCGTACAGGTCGTCGACAGACTCCAGCGAGATAGGCGCAGTTTCAATTTCAAAGTCCTGCAGCAGGGCTTTGGTCAGCTGAGAAGTACGGCTGATCAACTGTTCAATGGTTTCTGATGGCTTGCCATTCAGGTACATGAGGTTCCCTCGTTATCGCCCGGCGGACTGTCTTAATAATGTTGCGAATATCGTTGCGTGAAGAAATGTACCTCAAATAACCGGCGCCTTAAATACAGAAAGTACAAGAAAAATAACAATGTAAGACCTTCAGGTCATAAAATATGAAAAATCATGCCAGAGCATCAGAGAATCAGCGGTTGTGACGCAAACGGATACCATGGGTCACAGACAGCAGAATTTCCTGTGCCGGGATTTCGGCCGGGAAATAACAGCCACTGATTTTGGCATCGGCCAGACTGACGCCATCCATTGTGCAACCACGGAAGTCGACGCCGCGCAGGTCTGAACCGCGGAAATAAGCATCAGTAAGATCGATGTCTTTCAGGTTAATATTACGCAGATCCAGACCGCGCAGGTCACAACCGCGCAGATTCACCGCCTGTCCCTGCTCTCTGGCATTATTAAAACCGGCAATGTCGTCGTGGCGCAGCATCTGATAGAGCGGATCCTGGCTGATTACGGGAGTCGTCATACTGTCTTTCCTGTCTGATAGCTTTAGACTGAGCGTTTTTCTTAAAACGCACGCGACGCGCACCAGACACCTGTCCAGAACGCATTAACCTGAGTATAGAACGCCTGATGATTAACGCCTTTTTGTTGACCAGTAGCTGGCAGGACAGCGCCGACAGCACAGAGCTGACCTTCTGGTGGCACACCCCAATTGGGCCGGTGCGACAAAAAGTATTGCAGGACTCTGTATGTTTTATCGACAGAAAACATCTGCAGCGGGCGCAGGATTGCGCAGCAACGCTTAACTGGCCGGTTAAAATCCGGCCAGTGGCGTTGCACTCTTTTGCTGCTGAACAGGCGGCGGCCTGTTATATGCCATCGGCCTATGTTTATCGTTGGCGCGATCTGATGGCTGAACAGAGCATTGTGTGCCGGGAAGTGGACATAAGACCGACGGACCGTTATCTGATGGAGCGCTTTATTTATGGTTCGGCCGTACTTGAAGGCCAGCTGCAGCAGAATGCATCCGGCGGATCATTTTCTGAACTGACTGATGCCCGGATAAAAGCCATTCCACGGGTGGATGATCTGCCGCCCATGCGCGTTCTGTCGCTGGATATCGAGACCTCTTTTCCACGCCGTGGTCAGCCGGATCGCTTATTTTCTGTCGGTTTTTATGCACAGGACCTGCAACGGGTACTGATGATTGGTGATAGCGCAGAATCCACTCCACAGTTACAGTTTTTTGCTGACGAGCTCTGCCTGTTGCAGGCTGCGCTGGCGCTGATTAATGAATATGACCCGGATGTCATCATCGGCTGGAATGTTGTGCAGTTTGACTTCGCTTTCCTGCGCAATAAATGTTGTGAGCACTCACTGCCTTTTAATATCGGCCGTGACGGCAGCGAACTCAGCTGGCGTCAGAGTAACAATAATCCTGACCGTATTTTTCTGCATATAGCCGGACGCGTGGTACTGGACGGTATTGATCTGCTGAAAAACGCCACCTGGAATTTTGAATCCTTTGCGCTGGATTATGTTGCTGGTGAATTATTAGGCGAAGGTAAACTTCTGCACGGCGAGCAACGCGGTGACGATATTGAATATTTGTTTGAGCACGATAAAAAAGCGCTGGCCGATTACAACCTGAAAGACTGTGAACTGGTACTGCGTATTTTCGCTAAAGCTGATCTTCTGAATTTCTCAGTTGAACGTTCGAACATGACCGGCCTGCTGATGGATCGTATGGGGGGCTCGGTAGCCGCCTTTGAAAATCTGTACCTGCCACGGCTGCATCGTGCTGGTTATATTGCCCCTAATATCGGTGAGGGTTATCACGAGCAGAAGAGCCCTGGCGGGTTTGTCATGGATTCACGCCCCGGGCTGTTTGAGCATGTTCTGGTGCTGGACTTTAAAAGTCTGTATCCGTCGATTATCCGTACTTTCAAAATTGACCCTCAGGGTCTGACCGAGGGTATGTTGCTGGGTGAAGAATCGGAACAGGATAAAACATCTGTGCCCGGTTTTTTTGGTGGGCGTTTTCATCAGCAGCATCATATTTTGCCGGATCTGATCCGCATGCTCGGAGAAAAACGTGAGCAGGCGAAAAAGGCCGGCAATAAAGCGCTGAGTCAGGCCATTAAAGTCATTATGGCATCCTGCTATGGCGTGCTTGGCTCTGAGGGGTGCCGTTTCTACGATACCCGGTTGTCCAGTTCCATCACCAAACGTGGTCACCAGATTATTCAGCAGAGCTCGGCCTGGATTGAAGAGCATGGCTACGATGTGATTTATGGTGATACCGATTCGGTATTTGTCTGGCTGAAAAAAGACGTCAGTGCGGATGAGGCTGACAGCATAGGTAAATCGCTGGCCGCAGGCCTGAACCAATGGTGGCAGCAACGCCTTCGTCAGGAGTTTGCCATCGAAAGTTATCTGGAAATGGAATACGAAACCCATTACCGGCGCTTCTTTATGCCTTCTATCCGCGGCGAAGAAACCGGCAGTAAAAAGCGTTATGCCGGTCTTATTACCAATAGCGCAGGTGACGACGAAATGGTATTTAAAGGGCTCGAAGCGGTACGTACTGACTGGACACCACTGGCCCGTCGTTTTCAGCGTGAACTGTACCGGCGTATATTTATGCGGGAACCTTACGGTGACTGGTTACGTACGCAGGTGAACCAACTCCTCAATGGTGAACTCGAACACGAACTGGTTTATCGCAAGCGTCTGCGGCGTCCTCTGGCTGAGTATCAGCGAAATATTCCGCCACATGCGCAGGCGGCCGCTAAACTGGAACAATGGCTGGCACTGAAAGGATTACCATCCAGATTCAGCCGTCGCGGCGGCTGGATCGAATACCGTATTACCGCCGCCGGACCAGAACCGGTATGGCCGGATGGCAGTGATGGCACGCCGGCGGATTACAGTCACTATCTGGAAAAACAGTTAAGACCTCCGGCGGATTCGATCTTTCAGTTCACCGGTGATGATTTTAAAGCGCTGGCTGGTTTGCAGCTGTCGCTATTCTGATTAAAGGGAGAAGGTATTCATGCGCACACTTTTGATTGATGGTGATAACGACGTCACCTATGGCGGCGCCGAACTGGTGGCCCGCTGGAAGGCCGACAGCAACGCACGCATCTGGGTCGATCTGTGTGAGCAGAATGATGATGCAGAACGCGCTTTGCTGGAAGATATGGGTTGTCATGCCCTGGCCGTCACTGATGCGCTGCGCGAGCGTCATCCGCCTAAAATTGAAGATTTCGATGATCATGTCTTTATTCTTTATCGTGGCATTAAAAGCTTTGACGATGGACTGAATCATGAAGGCCAGAATATCGGTTTCTTTATTGGCGAGCGCTTTCTGGTTACCCGTCACCCTCATGCCGCAATCAGCATTGACCGTATGATGAAAGATGGCGCTGCGCTACAGCTGAAGAAATCACCGGCCCATCTGGCACTGCGGATTATGCATACTTCGGCGGGTATTTATCTGGATACAGTCCTGGCCTTTGAAGAACGTCTGGTCGATCTGGAAGACGAGCTGATGGAGCAGGGTAATGATGAGCTGATGAAAGAAGTGATTGGCTACAAATCACGCCTGGTGAAATTACGCCGTACCTTCAACTATCACCAGAATATTACCGATGAGCTGAAAACCGGTGAATATTCGCTGTTCCCGGAAGGCAGTGCCATTGATCACGTCGTGATTGATCTGCATGACCGCTTCGAGCGGCTGCACAGTCTGATCAACATGTTCTATGAACTCTGTGGTGATCTGGTGGATGGCTATATTTCCATCACCTCACACCAGCTGAACAGCACCATGCGGGTTCTGACGGTGATTACTGCGATATTTGTGCCGTTGAGTTTTCTCGCCGGACTGTACGGTATGAACTTTGAGTACATACCCGAACTGAAAGTGCAGTACGGGTATTTTATTCTGCTGGCAGTGATGTTTATGCTGGCCGGCGGATTGCTGTGGGCATTCCGCCGGATGCGTTGGCTGTGATCCACAAACCGTTGTAGCGGCTCAGGCAAAGGCTGGCATCTGGTCGGTAAGAAAGACCAGTAATGCCAGCCAGAAAATAATCCCGGCAGCGAATACTGTGCGGGAAATATTGCGGAATTTTTCTTCCCGTGGCTGTATGCCTTTCAGGCGCATGGTCAGCTGAGTGGTGAAATTCACTGAGGCAATGTTCACCGCCAGCAGTGCCAGAGCACCAAATGCCGAATGCCATTGTTGCATGGCGATCATAATCCCCAGTGTCACCGTCGGAGGCAGTAATGCCACGGCCACCATCACACCAACCAATACCGACGAAACACCTGTGGTAATCGACAGTGCCGCTGCTGCACCGGAGGCCAGTGCCAGTGCCATGCTGCTCATGCCGACGTGCGTGCGGCTGTCGAGCTCATCAGTGATCACCAGATCCGGGTAGAGCAATCCGATAATGATGGAAATAATCAACGCCAGTCCGATGCCGGCCAGTAGTGTGGCCAGTGCGCGGCGCATTTCCTTCAGGTGACCTAAGGTTGTTGCCATCGACAGGGCAAGGTTGGGGCCCAGCAGTGGGGCGATCACCATGGCACCAATGATGACGGCCACGTTGTTTTCAATTAAACCGATGGCCGCCACAATCGTGGATAAGAACACCAGCATTATAAAATGCCAGTTCAGGCGGCTCTCGGCCGTGAGCCGGCTGGACAGGGATTCCCGCGTCATTGCGGTGGTTTTCAGGCTTTCATTGGGCAGCGCCAGCTCCAGTGGATAAACCAGTACCCGGAAGTTATTTTTCCCTTCCATCATGGTCTGCAGCTGATCGAGCACTTTCTGCGACTTTTCATTACCCAGCAGGATTTTAATCACCACCTGACTGTTATGCTGGCCACTGAGCCAGACATCGCTGACGTCGTTCTTTTTGGCCAGGCGTACGATTTCATCTTCGTTACTGGCGGGGGCTATGACTTCGATAATTAACATGATGGATGACCGTTATCTGCTTCCCTGAATGATATACGCTGACCAGAGTAGCAGAGCGCAATAAAAAAGGCTGCAAAAGCCACTGCTGTCCTACAGTTTAAAACAGATATTTTTACAGACGGCTTTTAATGTCGCAAAGCCTTATGCCTCCTGGGGGAACTTATCCCCCGGGCCGGCAAGGCGCCCCCCAGCTTTTCGCTTTCTGGAGCGTCATCCTC
>MDSZ01025299.1_pt1 | contig 65184 bp, 35 predicted proteins | sample 811201 | NCBI WGS metagenome assembly MDSZ01 (sample SAMN05326647, study PRJNA326480) | marine metagenome | isolation source: seawater | place: Indian Ocean: North | collected 2010
ACAAAAACACACGAGAGACGAGAGAGAGAGAGAGAGAGAAAAAAAAGAGAATGCTCCGAGAGGCGCGAGAGCTTTGCTACAAACACAGAGACGCGTACCACGAGGCGTTGAAAAAAGCGTCGTCGAAAAAAGAGCTGAGAGCGCTCGAGAAGCTGTTCGAGAAACACTGTCCTCGGTCGTGGGTGGACCACTTCGAGAAGATTCGATTGGACCAGGAGAAGTTTACAAAGTTGACGAGCAAGAATTGAACGACAAAAGAACGACGTTGAGAAATAGGAAGAACATGTCTGGTCGAGGAGAAAGAGAAAGAGAAAGAGGACGATACGACGGCGGAAGAGATTCTCGGCGCGGTGGCGATGGATATTACGACTACGACGACTACGACGACTACGACGAAAGACGATTCAGACGACGACGGCGGTCGAGGTCTCCTCCTCCTCCCGAACGAAACGTGGGCATAACCGGTGGAGGAGGATGGAGCAGAGACGATAGAGGACGAGGAAGACGAGAAGAGTATCACGAGAACGCGTACGGGAGAAGAAGAGACCGGTCTCGATCTCGTTCGAGATCACGAGATAGAGGAAATAGACGAGGCAGAGACGAACCGTACGCTCGAGGAGATGATGGACGAAGAGGCGGACGAAGAAGAGACTATAGCGACGATAGATATGAAGAGAAGGACGATAGAAGGCGAAGAGATATTCGCGAGGATAACGATGGTGGAAGAGACGAACAGCGAGGTAGTGGTCGTAGAATGCAAGTGCCACCACCACCTCCTCCTCCTGAAGTAAAGGAAAAAGAGGTCGCGGAAAACGACGATGACGACGACGACGACGACGATGAAGCGACGCAAATGGCGAAACTCATGGGTTTCTCTGGATTTGATACCACGCACCAGAAACAGGTGAAAGATCCAAAAGCGAACGTTTCCGGTGTTTTCAAGAAAACCAAGCGGGAAGCGAGGCAGTACATGAACCGTCCGGGCGGGTTTAACAAACCGTTGCCAAGCGAAAAGACGAAGTGACTGAAAAAAATAACTACTACTCGTACATTTTTATTTTACTAATAACTACCTCGAGGTTGTCACCAAGTGTAAATACTTCACCGCCGTCCACTTCTCTCCCACTTTCCCTCCTTTATACACGCACTCGCCTACACCGGTCGCATTTCCGTCTACTTTTTGATCTCTGGTCGCGTGTAACCACGCGATAGCGTCTCCTCTTTTCGCTTTTATAAACAAACTCTCGTCGATATCTTCGCACGTTGTCGGCGGTTGTTTCCCGCCGCCGTTTGGAAACATGATCACCCCGTTCGAGCTAAACTCTTCTTCCCGTTCTTTCTTACTCTCATCTTTCAAGATTAACACGACCGTGCCTAAGTGCATGTCGTTTATTCGTCCTACATTTTTCTCCTCTTCGAACGTTGGGTACACCTCCGAATACAACGGTTTCAGCGTCGTTTTGGACGACGTCAGATCGTGTTTCACGACGCGTAACTTTTCTCCGTGAGAACTCGGCGTGTGCGTCCACTCCGCGATTCTTCGTTCGATATCTCGCACGACCGGATCCTGTTCTCTCTCCACGACGGCACCAACTCCTTTCTTCCCTGCGGACGATTCAGACGACGACGATACTTTTTCGATCAAATAATCGCACTCCGAACTGCTCAAAAATCCAGCGTAGCGCGCCGCGTTCGGTTGCCAACTCATTTGCGCCACAGACAACGGGTCCACGTTGACGGTGTTCGACACCGGTATTCCATCTTTCCCGGCATTGTGTGGATGACTCCCACCATTCGGGCTGTTTTGCGTCGTCGTCGTCGCGAGAGTCGTCTCAAAGTGAGTGACGGCGGCGACTACAAAGACGACGACGCGGACGATGATCCTCGCGCCCGCATCACCACGACGACGATGCCCCGTCGTCGTCATCGCAAAGTCGTCGAAGAAGACCGTGTATATTTATTATTATAAATTTTTTGTGTGGTGCCTCCTCCTCAACACAAACTGCTCATCAAAATCTCTGTCGTCGTTTACGTCGTCGTCGTTTACGTCGTCGTCGTCAAAAAACCAACGAGATTTCAGAAGAGAAGAAATAATGAGAAAAGAGAATAATGAGAAAAGAGAATAATAATAATTGGGGAAAGAAAAAGAGTTATTTGACAGTATTATTATTTGACGATGTAGTAGGAAAAATAATAATGGGGAAAGACAAAAGCTTGGAAAGTGGTCGTTATTTTTTCGTTGGTGGTGGTGGTGGTGCAGCAAAGCTCTTTCTTTCTTTGACGACGTAATAGTACCGACGACGACGACGACGACGATGCACTACTCTCTTTACCAGCACCAGCACCAGCACCAGCAAAAATGGTGTACTTTGTCGACGACGAGGCAGCGCCGCGCGCAAAACGTGGTGTCACCGGTGAGAAAAAGAAGGTATCCGAGGAGGAGGAGGAGGAGGAGGAGACGAATGTGTGCCGTCGATGCAAAGGTGTCCGAGGAGGACGATGCAGATAATTCTCTGGCGGCGTTTTTGGAAAAGAGAACGACGAGACGAGGAGAGCAGGAAGAGAAGGAGGAGGATGGAAAGGAGGAGGAGGAGGAGGAAGACGTTTTGATGACGCCTAGGGAAATCATCGACAACCTCCCGTCGATTTTGGACTTGGAATCGGACGTGCCTGTAGTCGTCGATTTAGTCGATTTCTCCACGCTCTGTAAACAATACGTGAAACGCGACGGCGACGTGGACGAGCTCGTGAAATTGTTTTCAGAAAGCGAATACAACTCCGCTAAATTTCTCGAAGGTGCGTTCGACGTCGTCTACGAGGCGAAAATGGCCATGCGCAAAAACGAAGAAGTGACGCTTGAGGTTTACGGCGCGTTTCAAGAAATTTGCTTGGCGTGCGCGAAAGAGTTCAGGAAGAGACACACGAAACCGGAAGTTTTTCTAGCCAACGAGTGCATAAAAGAGATTTCACAGAGCCGATATAAAGCGAAACAGTTTAACGACGACGAGGCGATTGAACGAGCGCGGTGGAGAGTGAGGAAGGCGTTAGTCGAATCGTTCGTAGATAGAGAGTTATACGGAAACAAAGAGGACTTCGATCGCGAAACGACAAAAAAACAAACGCTTCTCGACTTTGCAAAATTTGCTCGACAACTCAGCATTTGTCGTTCTGCCGCGCTCGACGACATGGAGAAGAACATTTCCTTTGCCACGGAGAGAATGGGTATGAGCGAAAGCCTCATCGAAGGTGCCACTCAGAGGGCTTTAAACAAAGAGGACGATTTAGAAATCACGAAGAACGCGTTGGACCGAGTCGTGCGTTCGGTCGACGAAGTGTTAGCCTTGTGTTTAGAGTTGGAGTTGGAAAAGAAAAATAACCCGGAAACGACTCGCGTGATGAAAGCCGAGCAGTTGTTGCGAAAAAATCGTCAGTTTTTGGACGATGCGCCCCCGTAGTAGAGTCGTTTTGGAAGGAGTGTAGTTAGTAGCAAAGTCGCTGTTAAAGTTGTTGTTATTCTTCAAAAGTTCAGTAGTGTTTTTTGCCATCTTCTTTTAAAATCGAAATTTGGGGGTTTCATTCATCGTTGGTGTTTTGCCATTTTTTTTTTGTGTGTTGTGTAACAAACGACGACGACGTAAAAAACGACGACGACGTTAAAAAAACGACGACATAAAAAAAAAAAAAAGAATGTTGTTGAGGACGTTGAGTACGAACAGCACACGACGACTCCCGAAGCTCAACGTCACCACCACTCGTATTGGGGGGGTCAACCACGCGATGATGTTGAGCAGCGTCAGGGCGCTGTCGGGAAGTTCCGCGTCGTCGTCGTCGTCGTCGTCGTCGTTTACGTCGTCGTTTACGTCGTTTACGTCGTCGTTTACGCTTCGTCAGAAGAATTCCGCGTTTCGGTCTCCACCAAGACGACGACGGGGTGACGACGACGACGACGACGGGGTTATCTCCGTCGTGGGGATGGCACTCGAACGCGACGACAGATCGAACGATGTCGCTTCCAGAACACCAATCGTCAATCGATGCAAAACGATCACGCGTGGTGGAAATCCCACATCAGTATCGCCTCTCGATCATCATCGACGCGCGCGTGCGAGCAGAAAGAAACGCGCCGCAGTTCGCGTCTTCGCGTCTGCGACGAATGCAACCGATGATGATGGACCTGCTGCTGACAACAACAACGGGGGTGGAGAAGAGAAAAACTCGAACGCCGCCGCCGCGAAAGATAAAAAAACAAATTATCCAAAACTTCACGTGCAAACATCCGGCCGAATCGTCGCAATTGGTGACTTACACGGAGACATTCAACAAGCACGCAGAGCGTTACGAATTGCGGGAGTCTTCGGTAAAGACGATAACGATCACGTGAATCCGCGGTGGGTCGGCGGGGATACGATTTTGGTACAAGTCGGAGACGTGTTGGACCGAGGCGACGACGAGATTGGGATTTTGATTTTGCTGCAAAAGTTAGGTAAAGAGGCGAGGAAAGTAGGAGGTGACGTGTTCGTTTTGAACGGTAACCACGAGATTTTGAACATTTCCGGAGATTTTCGGTACGTGTCCAGAGGCGCGTTTCACGAATCGATGCGTTTTTCAGACCACTTGGTAAAGTTGTTCGGTAAAGACGCGGTACCCGGAAGAAGAAGAAGAAGACGATCGTCGTCCACAGAAGAAGATGGTGAAGAGGAAGAGGAAGAAGAAATGGACGAGTGGAGAAAACAGACGAACGCGAGAGTTGGTTTGTTCTCCCCGGGCGGGCCGTTGGCGCAGCAGTTGTCCATGCACCACACGGTGTTAATCGTCAACGATACCGTGTTTGCACACGGAGGTCTAGTACCTAGACACGTGGATTTTGGATTAGATAAGTTAAACAGGAGTGTTTCAGAGTGGATGTGTGGTAAGCGCATCGAAGACGAGGAGACGAAAGTGGCTTTAGGGATGGCGATTGGAGGCGTGAAGGATTCAGTTGTTTGGCACCGAGCGTACGGGACGGAACACTACCCCACGAATACGGAACGAACAACCGCGTGTACCTTATTATCGCGAACGTTAGATAAGATCAACGAAGTTGAAGGTATTCCCGTGAAGCGTTTGGTCGTAGGTCACACGCCACAAATGCAAGGGGCGAATTGCGAATGCGACGGAAAGATTTGGAGAGTGGACGTTGGCATGTCTTTCGGTGTTCTGGGCGCGAACCCGCAAGTGTTGGAGATTATCGGTGACGAGGTGAATATACTAACGAGAGAGGTGCCAGTGACCATGTCTAAGTTATAATATTATCAATTTTATTCGGAATCGCTCGCCATACCCTTGATTTCTCTGCGCTGTCGAGTCGGCTTTTCGGCGCCTTCTTCGTCTGAAGATGATTGATCGAAAAGCTTAGGCCGAAACGGCGAATTTGCAGTCGCTGGTATCGTTGCATCATTTGCAATCGCTCCACCATCTTCTCCACCATCTTTTTTCTTTCTCAAAATTCTCTTTTTCTTCCCCGTCTTTTTCGCCGGTACTTCTTCTTTCTTCTTAACGGCAGCAGTCTCTTTTTTTGTCTGTTTCGTTCTGTTCCTCCTTTTACCCATGGATTCACTCGACGAGGAAAGAGAAGAAGAAGACGATGAATCCGAGGAATGTTTCGAAAGCGACGAAGAATCTGAGTCCGAATCATCCGAGCTATTGCTCAAAGCTGCTTCGCCTCGTTGTTTTTGACGGATTTTCTCTAACGCTGCCTCTTTCCTCGCCTTAATAGATGCTACCGTTTCTTGAACGCGGCGTCTTTTCTCTTCTTTCAGTTTTTCAGCTCGAGCTTTCTTCGCCGAAGCGGTTCCCTCCTTGTCTTTCTTACCTTGCTCGGCTTGTTCTATATCTAACGGCGCACCGACGTCGTCGTCCTCGTCCTCCTCTTCCTCCCCGTCTGAAGGAGGAAGTACAAACGCTTCCTTCTTTGGCGCGATAGCATCATCGAACAAATTTTCCGCCTTCTTATTGTTGTTCTTTTTCTTCGGTTTCGTGAGTCCTTCTGCATCGCGCATGGCGTCCATGTCATCTTCATCCTCGTCCTCGTCGTCTGGAAATTCAACGTCGTTGTAATCCTCTTCCTCCTCTTCTCCATCAGAGTCATCTGGAAATTCCACATCGTCACCAACAATATCATCATCGTCCGATGCACCGCTCTTCCCCTTTCCGTTCTTACTCTTCTTCGCGTTCTTCGTGTTTTTCTTCTTATCTCCTTCATCGTCCTCGCCTACACCCATCTCCATAAAACTATGCATCGCTCGTCTCACTTGCGCGTTGTTTTTCAACTTCCTGACTCGCTCTAACACCACATCCGGATCCTCGTACGGATACATCTCGTGTGCCCAGTTTCTATACATGCCTAAAATCAAAGACATATCGTGCGTCTCGTTCCCCTTCCCTTTTCTTTCTCGATCGAAAGTGTCCGCAAAGGTTTCGTACACTTTTTGAATTCCATTTGGGCCTAAAACGTGTTCCTCGATGGAAAACTTTGGTTTCCTTTTGGACACTTTTTCTGCCGACGTTCCGACCGCATCCGCGTCGACACCATCGCCATTTCCAGTCTCCATTTCCATCGCCATTTTTTCGTCCTCTTGAGTCGTCGTCGTCGTGGCAGTCGCAACATTATTTCCACCGAGCGATGATGCCGATGCGAAATTCGCTTCTCTCTGATCTTTCGGTAACCACGACTCTTTCGGCGTCGTGCAGTCTCGAGCGTAGTGCCCGCTTTGTCCGCACTTGTAACACGTCGTCGCCCCCATCCTCCTCCTCCTCCTCCTCCTCGTTTACGTCGTTTACGTCGTTTTTAGCACGGCAAAGCGCGAAAGAAGAAGACGATGTATTATTATATTAGTATTAGTACTAGTATGTTGTCTCTTCTTCTTCTTCTTCTTTTCAAATTTTTTTGTTTGGTCTCTTCTTCCTTTCAAAAAATGTCAAAAATAAAAAAAAATGAAAAAAGGAAAAGAGCTTGGGGTCCATCATCGCATTATTCATTGTAGAAGAGAGAGAGAGAGAGAGAGAGAGAGAGAGAGAAGAAGAGAGAGAATTCCTCATAATTAACGACTTTCCGACCATCATCATCATCATCATCATCATCATCATCATCGTCATGGACGCGATTTTAAAAGCGGTCGAAATCAACGGCACGAACGCGTGGTCGATGGTGTCCTCGGAGAAAGCGTTTTTGAGCTTCTTGAACGCGGCGAACGTGCACGACGCGTCCGCGTTTTTTTCCAACACGACGACGACGACCAACGACGTCGTCGTTGGCGCGAAACGATTGCCGAACAGTTTACCGATGTCGTGTTTACCGACCGGCGCGATGACCTTGAGCGTGGACTTAGACGTGGACGACGCGGTGCTCGAAGCGTTGCGAAGGGACGACGACGACGACGACGACGACGACGGGGAGAGTGCCGTCGCTCGTTTGAACGCGCACGCAAAAGGAGGAAACATCGATTCGCTTCGTTTGTTAATTTTGATTTGTTTACGCACAAAAGCGACGGCAGAGGAGAAACTTTCGTTGATGTTTAAACAAATGGAACGAAACAGAGGGTTTGGTGTGACGTTAGAACAAGTGCACGAATGGACCGAGGACTGCGAAACTGTGATAGGAGCCGCGATGAAGAGTTTCATGAGGAAAGAAAGAGAAGACGCTTTGGCGGAGGAGAATACCGCGAACGAAGCGCCCTCGTCGCCGAATAATGAAATCGAACGAAGCGCTTCGATGATACGAAGGAAAAAAATGAGTTTAAGTTTAAGCGAATTGAAAAAGAAAGAGGAAAATACGATGCATTCGTTGCGATGGATGCGCGGGAAAATGGAAGCGCGCTTTAAAAAATATTTCCAAACGCACGGCGTGGCGATGCATTTTCAAGCGTTTACGGAAACCGTGTCAGAGATTTTGGAGATGTGGTCGACAGAGGCGATGGATTCCGTCGAGATGGCGTTTAAAGAGACGAAAACGTACGATAGCTTCAGCGAAAGGATCGACCGAGCAGAGGTGTTGGGTGGGAACGAAGGGATTTCCTCGACGAGGAGAGCGTCGCGTGGCGAACATCGGAGACAGAATAGCGGGAATAGCACTAGCAGCATTGGTACCAATGTTCACGGGCATCTGCACCCGAGAAGGAGATCATCTTTTACTATGAATAAAAACCAGAATCAAAGCGGTGGCATACTTGAAACGGTCGCAAGGACGATTAAAAAAGTCGAATCTTCAGGGATTAATCACGAACGAGCGTTGAGCGACGACCGGTTGAGTAATTTTAGCAACCCGTCGTTGCTGCACAGTCCCACCCTTTCGAGACAAAACTCGGAGATGATATCTACACAATCGATTAGCCCAACTCACTCGAAGGAAAATCTTTTCTCGTCAGTCGGTACGGGAGGCGGAGGAGGAGGAGGAGGAGGCTCAATGGGTGTCAATCCAAATACTATCGTTTCGTATTTGCCGCAGCAATACCGACACGTCATTGGCGGCGCGTTTGACGTTTTAGGCGTGGGCGGGAAATCACAGGGTCACACCTTCGCCCCGGGAGACATCAACGCATTAGGGCAAGACAACGACGATTACCTTTACGAAGAAAATTTCGCTGGAGACGACGCGGACAGTGCGCACATGACCGAAGCACAAAAACGCCGGCGCGACTTGAAATCCGAACTTCTCGAATCCGAACAAGAATTCATCGATGTCGAAAAACAACAAGAAGGTTTCTCGGAAGATACGTCCTGGAAACGTCTCGTCGCGTTTTTCCGCGAAGTCACCATCCGCCTCTTCCTTTACAATGTCGTCAAAATGTTACTCATCATCGCCCTCTTAGCTGGCGATGCTGCATTGTGCATGTTCGTTGTCAACAATTTCGGCGTCGTTTCTGGTCTTGGAGTCGTGGTCACCATCAACCTGGGTTTCGCTGGTATATTCACCTACTCCATGTTAAAGTTTCAAAGACGCGAGAAAGGTTTACGAAACATGGAATTCGGTCAGAACTGGGTGAGACAAACCGACCATATTTTACACGGTAACAACGCGGTTGTAAACAACGCTTTGAAAGCCGCCGAAACCGCGCACAAAGTTGAAAACATGAAGCTCGCGGGAGGTGGAACGACCACCACCGCCAACGACAAAAGTGATAAACCTCAATCACCCGCGTCTGGGGAGAAGAAAGATAAGGCTTCGGATCGCTTCAGAAGTGCTCGCGAGCACTTTTGATTGTGAAAGAAGGCGTTCGAGGAAAATATAGTATTGTTGTTGTTGTTGTTGTTGTTGTTGTTGTTGTACCATCATCATTTTTTATTAGTACGCATCGAGTTACGAAAACTTTCGTCACTTCTTTTTTTTCTCATTTCGTGTCCTCGGTTTTCTCTCCATTCTCATGCTCTTCCAATACTACAGGTAGTAGGTGGTTGCATTAGTATATAATAACTATCCCCTCTTCCTGCGGAGAGAAACCACCACCGAAGAGAGCAAAATCGAGCGTGGTTCTTCGGCGTGGTGCGAGTCACGGAGAGCGTTTGAACCGCGACGATCGCGATGAGGAGGACGCGCGCAGCATCTCCACGCTCGTTCCCTTCCTTGGCGGCGATGATGATTTCGATGTCGTGTGCGTTGAGTTTTTTGACGTGTATCGACGCCCTCGAGTACGATTGCGTCTGCGAATGCTGCCTTCCCGATCAGTGCGATGATTCGGACACCAATAAATATGAGTTCAACGTCGGCAACCCGGCGTTGTGCACGGAGAACATGTGCGCGTCGAAGGTGTATGCCTGTCCAGATAGTGGTTCACACAACGACGGAGGGACGAATATCGCGACGTATATGGACTGCTCGTGCGAGTGTTGTAAAGACTCAACGTGTCCGACGAAAAATAAGTACGCGTTTCATTCTGGTAGTAGACAAAAGTGTAACAAGTTCGCGTGTTCGTCCCAGTTTTATTCGTGTCCAGACCCTGGGACGCATTCGCCGAACAGCGAAAACTACGCAACGTTTTACGATTGCACGTGCGGCTGCGCGGATTCGCCGTCAGATGTGAAGGAATTTAATCGGTTTGACGCGGGCGTGAGTACGAAGTGCACGAGAAGCGAATGCGAAAGTCGTTTTACGAAGTGCAAAGACGAAGGCGCGTCCGTTATTGAGGCATGGTATACTGGAGAGGAAAGCGAAAGTGATATGTTTGATTCGAGTCCGTGGGAGACGTACAACGACGGGAAGGTTAGAATTTCAATTGGAGGAAAAACAGTAACGTTGTCGAAAGGCGAGGCAGCAGGAGTCGCTGTGGTTGTTTTGCTCTTCGTATTTTCTGTGATTGGATATTTTGGGTATAGAGTACACCAGCGAAGAAGAGGGTACAGATGGATGGTGTTTGACCATGACGAGGAAGGAAGAATGGTAGGGAGAGAGACAAAAGGAAGCGGTGACGTGGAAATGTCGTCTAACACCAACACAAATGGTAATGGTAACGCGGAGAATGTAGTACAGATGTCGTCGTTGACAGCGCAACATGCTACTACTATCAGTACTCCGGCTTCGGCTCCCGTGGCTCCTTCAAATGATAGTAACGCGCCCTCTAACGACGAGATGTCGCCGTATCGAGTAGACTAATAATATATTGAAAATAACCATCGCAAACAACTAGTATTGTACATACGCTATTTCTAAAACAAACTATGATTCTATTCATCCGGTTACTATTAATTTACTACTAGTAAAAGCATCTTTGAGCTTGGCTTTCTTATCACAGATCAAATTACGCTGTTTCTCTTCTTGCACAAAGTCACGAAGACTTACTATTATGTCTACTTTAAATAAAACTAAAGATATTCAAAGCTAGTAGCAGTAACAATGGCATCTCTACCTAATGAACGTGTACCCTTTGACTCTCCAATTCTTCTTTTAAAGCTTCCACCAGGTACGATTCGCATCCAAACGATGACACCATTGCATCGTGTTCGTCCCACAATGCCCTCGTCGCCTTTGCGCCGGTATATCTCGCACGTATGAGTGTGTTTCGAGCAGTGTGTTCACCGCCGATGAATTCTACAACGTCGACTTTATACCCGAGTATACGTAAGACCAACGCGCGCCAAGCGTCTGTGACGTTATCGATGGTTCGTTCGTATAAGATGCCATGCCGAGCAATAGACGTCAAGGGTGCCAACATCGACGACGAAGACGTGCTCTTTTTTATGCGGACGTGTAAATTGTGATGACAACACGGCGACGCTAAAATCAACTTAGTCTTCCAACGCACGGCTCTGACCAAAGATTGGTCAGTCGCCGTATCGCAAGCGTGTAAAGCGATGCACACGTCTACGTTTTCAGAACCTGGTATCTCAGCTTTTTCAATCGTTCCTTGGACAAAACAAACGTCTTTTTCCCATCCTAAGTCTTTCGCCACCGACTCGTTGTGCTCCTTGCTTTGCTTCTTCACGTCTACCCCAACGACGTTTGTGTCCATGTTCTTTGTGTTTTTCAAAAACGAATACGTCGCAAACGTCAAATACGCGTTCCCGCATCCTAAATCGACGATCTTTAACGGTTTCTTCGCTTGTTCTTCTTCCGATGCAGAAAGAGAAGCCTCTAAGTGATGCAAAAATTCCTCCACTTGTTTATACTTATCTCTCTTCGCGGCTTTAATCTTCCCATCTTTCGTGGACACTCCGACTTGCACTAAGAACGGATCGTCGGCTCGCATCAACCGTTTCTTCTCCCTATCGTTCGTTAAAAACGTGTTCTTACTCGTCCTGCTAATCAACGCGTTGTTACCATGATTACCGCCACCGCCACTCCTCGAGACAAACGCGTCTCCGCTTTTCGTCACGCGAATGGTATACACCGTTTCGTCTCGCATTTCCACTCGCCAGTTCCCGTACCCTCCGTTCGCGATGACATCTTCCATCATTTTTTCGACGCCGTCGGCATTGAAATTCTTCGTGAAACTTTGCGTGTCCGTGAATTGGACCAACTGCACTTTCAGCTCGTTCTTAATCAGCACCGGTCTCAGTTCGCTCTTCTTATACTCCGGTGTCTTCCGTTTCGGCGCTTTCCCGGTACCAGTCAGTTTCAACACTCGGGGCACGTCTCCGTCTCTTTTCGTTCTCAGCGCGTTCAGAAATAACCGCTTCAACTCTCGAGACGTCGTCTCGTCGTAGTCGTGTCGACCTTCCGAAACCTCCTCCGCGTGTAATTTCGTCGACCGGCCCCGGCTCGTCGTCGTCGTCGTCGCCGCCGCGCGTGCTCCGCCTCTTCCTCCTTCTCGACGCAGGGTCATCATCGTCCTCCACAGGCGCGTCGTCGTCGTCGTCGTCGTCGTCGTCGTCGTCGTCGTCGTCGCCATCATCATCATCGTCGTCGCCGTTTTCATCTCTTCTTCTTCTCTCCTTTTTTGTGTTGTTGTTGGTGTTGAAAAATTAAAAAAGAATTATCGATAAAAATCGATGATTTTTGATGTTACAAAAAAAAAAGAAACTCCCAAAAAAATTATTCATATTATTCGCGTAAAAATACCTCATCGACACCCCAAAAAAGGATCCCCCCCAAAAGTCTTGTCTCTCGTTCTCTTAGTAATAATAATACTAAAGTCGACTTTGGTGAGAGGAGGAGGAAGAGGAAGAGGAGGAAAAAGATGTCGGCTTCCATGGGAACAACGACGAAAAGGACGATGATGTCGTTCATCTCTCGTCGCGGTGCCGAAATGGCGTCTGTTTCTTCTTCTTCTTCGTCGTCGTCGTCGTCGCTCTTTTTTCCCTCTTTGAAAGAAGGGAGGCACACAACGATGATGGCGAAGAAGGAATGTGTGTTTCGGAATGGGTCTCCCCGATGGGGGAGACGGCACTCGTCGTCGACGTCCACCGGGACGACGTCGACGGTCGAACGCGCACAAAACGTCGTGCAGACGTACAAAGATTTGTCCAAGTTTAAACTGTCCGCGTTCGTCGTCAGCACTGCAGCCGCAGGAGCGATAGTAGGGACGGCGGTGTCGAATGATGATGAAAGTGGAAAAGGTGCAAAGAAGAAGAAGGAAGAAAACAAAGTCGCGAAGAAGATAAAAACGATACTGGACGCGTCCTTTGGAACCGCCTTGTGCGCGTTTTCCGCGAACAGTTTGAACCAAATACTCGAGAGAAAACAAGACGGGATGATGGCAAGGACGATGCGACGGCCGTTGCCGAGCGGAAGGTTATCTGTAGGAAACGCGATGGCATTCGCGGTGACGAGCGGTATTTGCGGGACGTGGTATTTGAACGAGTATACGAACGAGACGACGGCAATGTTAGGTAGTGGGAATATTTTGTTGTATGCGTGCGTGTATACGCCTTTGAAGCAGGTGCACTGGTTGAACACGTGGGTTGGCGCGGTAGTAGGAGCGATTCCGCCAATGATGGGGTATGCCGCGGCGTCGGATTTGAAGTTTTCAAACGAGAACGATGATACAAGCGGTAGCTTCTTGCAAGATCATTTAGCCAAAGGCATGGTTCTTCCTTTAGCGGTGTATTTATGGCAAATGCCACACTTCATGGCATTAGCGACTATGGGCAGAGACGATTACATTAAAGGCGGGTATCGGATGTTGACGCACCCTTCGTTTGATCCAACCTTAAGAAGGGCTGGGAACGTGGCGGTGCGAAATTCGTTGATGCTTTTACCGCTTGGGTTTATCGCTGCAAATGTTGGATTAGTATCCAAAGACTCGACGTTCAGGTACGAAGCGATTGCTTTAGGTGCACCATTAGTTGCGACAGCTTTTATGTTCCGTCACAAAGCGAACATTACAAGCGCGCGAAGGATGTTTTACGGGTCCTTGGCGTATTTACCCTTGTTTCAAACGGCGCTTTGCATCAGGAATCGACAGCACTATTACAGCAGTAACAAAGATGAGAAAAACGAATACGACGGAACGAACATTGCGAAACTTTTGATGACACCAATAATCGCCTTGCACGACTTGTTCGCCGTGGACGATTCGTGCCCGCAAGTCGTGTTGGCAGAGGACAAAGAGCATGAAGAGGACAAAAATGATATCGAGAACGACGACAAATGATAAAAAGTGTAGACACGAGTGTAGTAGTAATAGTTGTAGTGAAATAGCGCGCATGTATTTACATAGTTTATATATTTAATAAGAGCCCCTAGGAGCTTGCCAATCTAATTTTATCGGCCTACCCCCCATACACGGCGAATTGTGCAACGTCGCCGCTTGGTCGATTTCGTCTTTCTTAAAGTCTGCGTACCCTTGTCCTCGAAACTCGCCGGTGTCTCTGTTTTCTAACCATCTCACTTTGATCATTTCCACTCCAGCGCCTTGCTTGAAGAAATCCCATATGTAATCGTCCGTCATGTTGAAATCTAAATTTCCCATGAACAGCGTATAACACCCGCGAGGTTTCTCACCCATCTCTGGAAACTTTTTCTTGTTTTTTTCCTTTTGTTTGCTATTCGGTAACGTCTCGCCCCTTTCCGCCGCTGCTTTTCTCTCCTCCGCGGTGTTCCCTCTCTGCTCCCACCTTCGTATCTTACACTCTCTCTTTAAAACTATTCTTCCAGAGTTTTCGACTGCTTTCTTCGCCTCTTCTTCCGACGAAAACTCGACGACTCCGGCGCCTAAAAACTTCTTCGTCAACTTTTCCTCCATCCAGACGATGGTCCTAATCTCGCCGATATCGGCGAATGCCGCTTTGAGACTCTCTTCATCGATGTGCCACGAGAGGTTGCCCATGTACACTTTCGTGTGTGAGAGAGGAAATTCTCCAGGTTTCGGCGGGTCTGGTTTCTTTTTCCCGCCCCTCGCGTCTTCTTTCTCCACGTCTCGTCCGTCGTCGACGTCATTTCGAGCGTCGTCGTTTTGTCCTTCCCATCCGTGCTCCTCCTCCTCCTCCTCCTCGTCGTCCGCGTCGGGAATTTCGAAATTATTGTACGCGTCGTCGTCGTCGTCGTCGTTTCCTTCGTTCATTTCTTTCATTTTTCTCGCTTTCTTCGCGCGTTTCTTCGCCAATTTCCTCGCCTCGACGTCGTCGTCGTCGTCGTCGTCCCTCTTATTAGATTTCTTCCGCCCCATCCCGTCGACGACGACGACGACGTAAACGACGCGGTTGAGTCGTTCGTAGACCACTCGTACTGCGAATAGTGGAAACAACCGAATTTTGGAGGACCTTACTTACACAAAGACTCCTCCTCCTCTTGGAAAAGACTTATGGCCCCCACCCCCCAAACACAAAAGTCACCATTGCCACCCCTCTTTTTTTTTGCGTGTCGTCGTTTACGTCGTCGTTTACTACGTCGTACAAAAAAAAATGGTGTCGAAGAAGAAGAAGAAGAAGAAGAAGTGATTTTTTTTCGTCAAAATTTTGTATAGTATTGTCGTCATCATCATCATCGTCATCATCATCATCATCACTTCGACGACGACACACAAAAAAAGAGGGTACCGATGACGACGAGTACCACTACCACCGCGACGATGAACGACGACGAAAGGGTGGTTGTTGATTTTTACGAGTACTGCGCGGAGAGACTTTATTTTTCGTCGAATCGTTTTGACGACGATGATGATGATGATGATGAGGACGACGACGACGACGACGGAGAAGAAGAAGAAGCAAAAGAAGAAGCAAAAGAAGAAGCAAAAGTTTTGGAAGACGTGACGAACGCGGTGATTTTCTTCGATGGAAAGAAAGAAACGCCGAGTTTAGAGAAGAAGCGAGTGGAAGCGTACGGACGTGCTCGAAGAAGAGAAGAGGAAGAGGAGATATTCGCAGGCGTGGAAGAGTTGCTGACGGTTATCGCGGAAAGAACGAGTGCTGCTGCTTCCAATCGAAGAAGAACGACGCGCACAAAAGAAGAGGAAGAGAGGTTCCTCGTGCGCGAAGCGTGGATGAAAAATGTCCCGAAAAAACACTTCGTGAACGCGATGTTGAACGTTGATGCAAACGATTCGACGGCGAAAAGAAGCAATAAAGCTATGGCGGAAATGTTTAAGGAGTGCGTAGCGATGGAATGCGAAGATGAGGAAAGTACGCGTAGCACGTCGTTCTTCGAGACAGCTCGCTTTTTACTCGACGAAGAATGTAAGAATGAAAACAACAAAAGCACTCAAAAATATTATCGCGATCTTGAACGCGCTTCGGAAGAAATTCGGACGATTTTGAACGCGTGCGAACGCGCGGCTTTAATCTTGAAGAAGCGCTTGTATGAACGTTTGGTTTTAGAAGAGCGCCAAAAAGAACGAGAGCGAGAGGTCGGATCTGTGGAGATGTTTGCCAGAGCATGTTGTTTGTTACCCTATAGAAAGAATATAGCTGATAGTGGAAGTAGAAGAAATAGTAAAAGGAGTATTGTTCTCGCGTCGACGTGTTTACAAATTTTCTCCAGAAGAGGATATGCGGATAAGTGCGCAAACGCGATAGCATTTGTTCATTTCAGAGAAGAACAAAAACACGATGGAAACAAGAAAATTCAACAGAATATTATTGGACATGTAATAGATGCAATTTCAGACGTCAGGGCGTGTTGCAAAATTATCGAAAGCGTTGTCCTCGACGTCTTTGGGAGAAAAAAATATACGAACTCCAGTCGCGATTGCGAGCACGTGCTTCGTCAAATGCTACAGATTAGATTTTGGAAATGTGAAACGACGAGATATTTCATGAGCGAAGAATTGTTACTACGAAAAGGGTGTCCAAGGAATGTGCTCCCGTCGTTACTTCGTCTCTTGATTGTGAATCTTTTACCCACTGACTACCTCGATAATGAAGTCGAAGAAGAAGGAGCTATTGTATCGGACAATGTAAGCGTTGAAGACTTCAAACACGCGACTTTAGTGAGCGCATGCGAACTATGGGCATCTAAAGAGTTTGTCGTCGGGAGCTCGTCAAAGGCGAAAGGGCACGTGGCGGCTATCATCAACGCGATATTAATCCTCTCCCAGTCCTCTGGCTCTTCGTGGGAAAAGTTCATCAACGGGATCGAAGAAGAAAAATTTAACGATGGCGCGAAGATGACGTCCTTTATTGTTGATGGTATATCATCTCGATTAGAATCTTCATCGGCACAAAGTCGCGCGCACGCGACGCTAATTGCTAAGCAGTTTTCATTGGCCATGAACCCAGAAAATCCGACGATGTTAGATTTGAACGCGCCAGTAGATGGCGAAACCGACCTTCTCGATCCGGACAAAGGCGAGAACGATGTTGATGACGACGATGGGTATCGAAGTGCTAATGAAGCAGAGTGGGAATCGAACGTGAAAGTAGCACTAGATGAGTATGACGCGTCGAAAGTGTTACCAACCTCCTTTTATGAGGCAGAGACCGCCAAAGACGAATGCGAAAACGGAAAAGTGTCGTCCATTGAAATCGAAGAAGCGAATGAAGAAGATGACGATGACGACGAAGAAGAAGACGAAGAAGAGTTTCAAGCGTACGATATAGATTCGGATGACGACGACGAACTCACGCAGAAGCAAACGAACGCGAAAAATTTGAAGCGACATCTGAAGCAGCTTCCGAAACCGCGAACTTTGCGCGAAGCTCTGAACGCTTTGCGACGCGTCAAACCTTCGCAACATATTGCCGATGCAGATTTAGCGGACGCTCAAGAAGGTGCGGTATACGCTCTAGCGGAGATGTTTGAAACACTCCCTGACGAGCTCTTCTCCGTGGCTGATCAGTTTTCAATCGCGCTATTACATGCCAATCCGCCAACGCCTTCGGTGAAAGCGCTTGAAATATCGCGCATGAACGGTTTAACGAAATTGTTTGAAAATGCACCGGAACAGTCCATTCCAACCGCCATTGGACACGCGTTCGAAGGAACGAATTGTGATTCGAGCCATAAACTGGAGGTTTTGAATTGCATTTCGCAAGCCGCAAAGACGTTATCGATGTTGCCTCCATCGAGCTCTTCTTCAGTGCGAGAAGGTGAAAATGCGAAGGTTGTTGCAACGCACGGCAAAACGCGCTTAATTGCTCCAAAAGCTTTGGAAAATCGAAATCGAGGTATAGGGCGAACTGGTCATCGAACTCGTTCCGCTCTAATAGGTTCGACAATCGTCGCGCCGTTGCTAGTCTCGTTATCTTCGCAGTTGGAAAAAATGGCTGATTTATCCTCCTCCATCGGTAGCGAAGCAATGGTTTTCTCTGCAATGTTGGATTGCATCGGCGAATGTTGCGGCCGGACACAAAATGCTGTTAATTCGTTTAACACTGCTTTGGCAACGCTCGTCACGCTCACAAAAAACGACGCGTTCCTGTTAAAGCATTGTGATCCGAGCATTCGGTCGAGCGCGTTGGTGGCGTGCGGGAGAGCTTTATTGGTCGTGCCTGATATCATGGCAAAAGAAGAGCTAATGCTTTCCTTGCAGGAGGAACATGCTCAGTACGATAATAACGACGGAGTTTCTGCTTCAACAGATCATCGAGAAATGAAAACATCCAAACTCTTCGCTGCGATTGAAAAAATCACCTCTGTCGCCAAAATTGAAAACGCTCGCGGCGTCGACGAACAGTGTCGCTCTGCTGGCGTGTTTGCCCTATTCGCCACTCGAGACGTCGTCAAACGAGCTACGGAGAACACGTTACTGCAATTACAAAACGACGACCCAGAAAAGCAGCTCCCCACTGCTCAAGACTTTGTTTTACCGAAAGCCGAGACTAAGCGTTTTCAACAAAGCGCGAGTCAGATTGTCTCTAAGGCGATGGAAAAGTTACGGGTACACGGTCCAGTATCCGATATAAAAAAGAACGAGGACGTTCGCTTCCTATAGAAATATGGAGAATAGCTTTTTAGAACAGTAGAGAAAGATGCGAAGATATCTGTAGTCGAAGAGGTACCTGATGTGTTAGTTTACGTAAGGAAGATTTTTGTTTGGTTGTTCTTTTTTCCCTCTTTCTCGTTGTGGGTGACATTTTTCTCTCATTTTTTTCTTTTTCAGACACGAGTTTCCCTCCTCTTGATCGTCGTCGTCATTACATTTAGCACGAGCCAGAGTGTGTTGCGACTGCATTCGAGCTATCGTCGCGTCGAGGCACAGAGAACCGATTTTTTTAGCGTCCAAGGACCGACCGAGGAGAGCGAGGCAGAAGTAACACGCTGGAGAGACGCATATTGCGCGTGAAATTGACGGCTGGGAAAGCAAAATCGGTTTGTTTTCTAAACGCATTCACTAGAAAGGGATACCGAACGCAAACACACGCGCGACGAAAATGTTTCAACAAGATAGCAAAACGAAATTATTTCGAATACGGAAAACCGTCTCTAAAATGCTCGCATCTCGCGGGTATTTAGTCTCGCAAAAAGAGTTGGAACGAGAGAAGGAATCGTTTTTAGAGGAATTCGGCGAGATGTCAAGAGAACATTTAACAATCATGGTTCCCAAAAGAGACGATCCGTCGGAAAATATATTCGTATTCTTTCCAGAGGAAGAGAAAGTTGGGGTAAAGATGATTAAAGATTACGCGAAGAGAATGCGAGAGGAGAACGTTATGAGAGCGATTATCGTGATTAGAAGCTCTTTGACGCCGTTTGCGAAGCAATCGTTGTTGGAGGTACAGCAGCAAAAGTTTATCATCGAAACGTTTCAAGAAACGGAGTTATTGGTGAACATCACAGACCATATTTTAGTCCCGAAACACGTTTTGTTGACCGATGAGGAAAAGAAGACGTTGTTAGAGAGATATAAAGTAAGAGAGACGCAGTTGCCGAGGATTCAGTTGCACGACCCGGTGGCGAGATATTACGGAATGCGCAGAGGGCAAGTCGTAAGAATTATTAGACCAAGTGAAACCGCGGGGAGGTACGTGACGTACAGACTTTGCGTTTAGAAAGAGTGTTATGGCAACTATTATGTACTATTCTATTTTACATGTTATTCTACGCGCGCGTCTCTTTTGTTTTTTTTATGCAGCGTTAACAAGTACGCATAAATTTGTTTCACCGTGCCTTGACACGGATTCGCTATCGGATTACCTTTCGGTGACGCGATGTCGGCCAGAACTTTTCTTACCGTTTCTTTTGTGAAATCTTCTGGTGGGCGCAAGTGTATTCCGTTCTTTACTAATTGAAACGCAGCGATAACAGCATTGGAAAGATCTTTCGCGTCGTCGCAACACACGAAAACACCTGCATTTTTATCGTCCGTGGTTACTACGTGTTTCATCAAAAATTCCACACATATCGGTAATTTCTTTTCTATATCGCCTCTTTTCTGTTTGGCAAACTTCATAGGCACGTGCAAATACGCCTTCAAGTCCTCACGTTTGACTGAAAAGTTGGGCGAATATCTTGAACCGACATATAAAACCGCATGAAAACTTCCTTCCCTCATCGTCGCGTTAGCATCATTGATGAGCGCTTGGAACGTTCCAACGTACACGTTCGAGTGTAAAACATCTTTTAAACAAACAAATATATCCTCGTTCGTATTCTCGTCGTCATCTTCGCCACCTCTTTGTACCACTTTTCTGATTAAACTTTCGCAAGCTTTTGCGCTTTCGCACGAAACAAATTTATCCAGGTGTCGTTGAAACTGTTTCGGCGATAAGTGTAAAGCCCAACTTTCCTCGTCGTCTGCTGCGCCTGGAAAGTAGTTATACGATACCGTGTTTTTACCTAGTTCTAACTTGCATCTCTGTCCAGATTTCGAAAGCGGCATCGAGGCGCTCAAAAGATATAAAACCGTCGCCTTCTTTTCCTTTCGTTTCTTTCTTCTCGCGATAACATCCTCCGTGTTATTCCTACACACGTATTCGCACTGAAGTGGACCAGACTTGTCCAAGGCTCGCTTGATTTCCGCGAAATGTTTCTGTGAAACCACGCTGACAAATGCTTCCACAAAGTTCGACATTTTCGTCTCAATCGCTCGCAACTCGTTTTCACTCACGAAATCCGGAAATTCATCCTTTTCGATACGAGCGTCTTCCTCAATCACTCCACATGCTCGATTGATTGTCGCGCACCAAATCGGTACGGTTTTCGCCAATGCGTCTGGAAACCGTTTCGTTTTACTTTTTGTCGCGTCTACTATAATTGCTTCCGATGATTCGCATCGACTCGCTTCTAACAACACGTGAGTATTCAAGCGACTTTGCGAAAATTGATGGTTCAGATTATGTCCGTCGATAGATTTGAACGTGCACGTCTTCGCCTTCCGTAAATCCGTATACCACGCCCCGCACCGTAAATTCGCAAAAATATTCGTCACTCCGAGCGTTTCTATCGTCTCTTCCACGAACGCGTAATCCACAAAAATGCTTCTCAATCGATTTAAAACGTCCTCGTTCTTCTTACGAATTTCTCGGTACTGCTGATAAAAATTCGGTTTAATCGACCGCTCGATGTCTTCGTCCGCGAGCGCAGCGAACGCAACGGCATCGTCCGCGGAAGAATCAACGATCATCGTCGTTCCAAAGGACGTTTTGGCGTCCTCATCTTCCTCTCTCTCTTCTTCTCGCGACCATTTTCACGCGGGCAAAGCGGCAGAAGAAATGAAGAAAACACAACAGTTTTCTTCACTTTTATCTCTCTTTCTCTCTTTCTCGGGTGCAGAAGAAACATCATGACCGAAGACGACGGCGACGAGCAGTGGACGACAACGCGCGACGAGAGACGACGGGAACACGAAAAAGACCCCGACGTCGATTCACCTCCTCAAACTCAGTCAATATCGTCTCTTTCCGAGGCTTTGCGCACCGCGTTGTGGTCCTTCGAATCTCGAGCACAAATGTACGCTCGTTTGAAACGCGCGCACGGAAACGTTCTGGATATCCTCGCGAAGAACACAGAGGCGTTAGCCAACGAGGACAGGTCGGTGAGTGCGTCGACGACGACGTCGTCGGAGGAGTACGAAAAAGCTCTGGCCGAATTCTCGTCGGATATGAACGAATTGAATGGGAAGATGAAACGCATTTTAATGTATCTCGACAAAGAAGAGAAAGAAGAAGACGAGAAGCGAGTGTGTTTTCTACTCCTGAAATCCGTTCAAGAACAAGAGAAGGAAAAGTTACGATTGACAACAATACAGATGGCGTTAAAGACGCATTTCGAGATGAAGAAATGGTCGTGGCAACAAGACGGGTACGTCGAAAAGGAAGGAGAAGAGGAAGAACAAGACCGAGAGAACGCAGGCGACGCTTTAAAGCCAACGTGGGCGACGCACATCGACGGCGAGAAGAACGATGCGTACGAAGGACAACAGAAGTGTTGCGAACCACCTCCAGAACCGACCAAAGAGGAATATGAAAATGCGATGAAAGAAACAACAGTTGGTTTGGAAAATTGTATCCGAACGATCAACGACGCGAGAGACGAACTGTTGGAAATCGAGGCGACCTTGGTGTCTCTTTGATTCGAGAAACGCAAAGGAAGGGAAGTGGACACGATCAATAGAGCAAAATAGAGCAACGAAAAAAGTAGAGCAGATGGGTCAGTAGTAGTAGTAGTAGGTAGGTGTAGTAAGTAAAAGGTTATATTTATAGTTATATATATAGACTAAGGTAGGACTAAGAATCAAAGCATATTACACGTCGGCTTTCTTTGAATCGTCAAGAGCTGAACGAGGAGTCAAGCGAAACCGCCCAAAACCTTTCTCTTCACTCGTCACTTTCTCTTCAAATTCTCGGTAAGTCTAGACGAAATAACGAACGTGGTCTAAATTAAATTGAATGTATTTCTTTCGTCAAAACGAAAGGAGAATTACTTCAATTCGGACTTAGCACCAGCCTCTTCCAAAGTCTTTTGCGCCGCTTCGCAATCTTCCTTCTTCTTTCCTTCCATCAAAGTAAACGGCAAGTTGGTCACGGCGTCCTTCGCTTCCTTCAAGCCGAGTTCAGACAAGCTTCTGACAACCTTAATGCACGCGATTCTCTTGTCCGCGGCGACTTCAGTGATAACCAAGTCAAACTCCGTCTTCGCTTCGGCACCGGCATCACCAGCAGCTCCCGGGCCAGCGGCCATGACCATGCCGCCGCCTGCAGGCGCGGAGGCGTCGACACCGAACGTTTCTTCGATTTGGGCGACGAGTTCCGAGGCTTCCATGAGGGTGAGCGTTTTCATAGATTCAATGATTTCGTCCGTCTTGGCAGATTTCAAGGCGATGGAGGCACCTCTGGTCGGCTTAGCCTGTTCGTTTCGTTGGTGAAGGGAAGAGAGTAAAGGTGAGCAGGGCACGACGGTGCGCGACGCGAAAAAAGATGCGCGCTTTGCGACGCATCCACCTCTAAATTTGGCTAAGGTTCTCGCTCAAAACCTCTTCCATTTTTGAGGGTTAGATTTTCGTAAAACGAGATCGAGAGATGGGAGATGGACGGTAAACACCGGTACATCCGGTCCGCGTGGACGTAAATACGTCCAATACACGCGAATATCCCGATGCGGAGTCACATTCGCATCCGCGATGCGTCGCAGTCCATCGCAGACGACTCGACATTTCAACCGGCCGTCGCCTCCATCTCTCGTCCCTCGCGCCAAAAAAGGAGGGAAAAAAAAATGGAACGCGTAATAAGAAACGCGACGACCAACCGCGACGCGAACGTCCGCGCCCGTACCTTTAAGCCGGTTCTCGCCGTCGTGGCGTTCACGCGAACGGTGGAGCAACTGAGAGTGAAAGACATGATTATACGTTTTTACGAAAGTGCGTTTTTTTGCGTCAAATTGAATGCCGCCAAAAGCTGCTGCGTGTGTGGCAACGTCGTCGTCGTCGTCGTTAACTTTATCTGTTTTGTTTTTCCTCCTCCTCCTCCTCTTTTTGCCAAAAAAAAGCCAGAAAAAAAAGAGCACACAAAATAATTTTTACGACGACGAAAAAAATTGTCCAAACCAAAGTCCAAAAAGTCTCTCCCCACGTTTTAAAACGAAAAGGACTCTCCTCCATACTACGAGTACGACCTCTCTCTTACATGTCTAGTATATATATTACTATTGAAAAAAACAAACGAAAGAGAGGCCATCTGATGATGATGATGATGATGATGAGAAGTCATCAAACTATATCTCTCGTGATTGTTTTCGGCAACTTTTCAAATCCACCCAACATCCCGCTCGATTTGAACGACTGTCCACTTTCTCCCGCCGAAATCTTCGACGGGTCTATGATGACGTGCTTGATGTTCGCCCGCCGCCACGTATACGTCACGTGAACCATGCCGTCGCCGGCTTGTATAATCGCCGGGTAACTAAACTCTAATAACCGCCCTCCACTATCTTCTAAACGCATGACGCGTTCCCACGAGTCTCCGTCGTCGTGAGACACCGCTAACGCTAACACTCCTCTTCCTGCAATCGCGTGTTTGAACGAGTGATTATACACAATCAATAATCGTCCGTCTCGTAATTTTACGACGTCGAAACCAGTATTCGGACACGGAATTTGCGAAAACACCGCGTCAGTCCAAATACGTCCGGTACTATCACCAACGGCGGCAACCGCAAAGCTACTTCTACTCCTCGCAAGCATGCGTATTCCACTCCCCGCACCCCCAGCACTCATACTCTGTTTCCAAAAAACAGGCTGAATCACTCTCTGTTGCACGTTCGCCACGCCGCCTTTTTCGTTCACCGCGAATCTCGAATACGTCTTAAATTCATCCTCCATCGTCATCGCCTCCACTACAATTTCCCAATCTTTACCTCGCAAACCAAACTCGTTACTACTCGGTAACAAAACAGTTCCGTCGTCCAATTCTAGTGGTTTATTCTTGGCTGGACCGATAATCCCATTCGGCAATGCCACGGAGGCCGACCAGGTGTTGCCGTTGTCTCTCGATTTTACGTAATATCCTTTCCAGTTCGCCGGGGTTCGTCCGTGTTTATAAAACAAAAATAGATCTCCGTTGGATCTTTTGAACAAAACAGGGTTCCAAGTTGGCACACCCTTCGGGTGAACGATGAGCTCTGGATTGCTCCATTTGCCGTTTTGATATCGAGCGGTGTATATGCCAACATCTGGCTTGCTTTCAAATTGTCCGGCAAACCACGCGACGAGAAACTGCCCGCTGGAAACCTCGCATATCGACGACGCGTGATGCGACGGCTTTGGTTTGTGGTCTCGCATGACGAGCGTTTCGAACGCTATCGATGGGTGTTTAACTTCCGTCGATTGATGGTCCGAACCTTTAGCGTTTATATATGGTTGCGCGAGATGCGACGAATGCGCCGTTGGACGAGTGATTTCCCCGTGCCACCCGATGAACGCGCCGGCGCGATCGCCGTGTAAAAACGCGGTCGCGGGACGACGACTCGCGATGAAAAACAGGAGAGAAAGAAGAACAAAGACGACGCGCATGATCTCTCTCTCTCTCTCTCTCTCTCTCTCTCTCTCTCTCTCTCTCTCTACAAATCGTCTTTTTCGAATCCGTAAAAACGCGTCGTCGGTATCGTCGGTATCGTCGCAGCAGCAGCACACAACTCTCTCAAAGGATTACTACGTACTACAAGGGTACCGGTATGGTACTTCAATGTCTTCAACAACAACAAAACACCATGTGTTTTTATAACAACTACAAGTGTACAGTACGAGAAAAAGTTGAGTTTTTTGAACACACAAAAAATCTTACTAAAAAAAACGCAGCACCCTAGACGGCACGCTCTAATGCGATTTATCCACAGAAACGACTCGATTGAACCCGGCTAAAGTCGCGTGAAAAACAAAGAACGCGAAGAGCATTAACATGGCGATGAACGCGAGATCGGACGCGTTTTCTGATTGGGGAGAGTGCACGACCTCGACCAAGGCGCTGTTCTCGGAAGCGAAGGATTCGGCGTCGTCCACGTCGACGCCTAAGAACCACTCGATGAGATTGGATTCGCTCGTATCGATCAAGTCTCGAGTGTAACCGAGAAGAATATCGATGCCATTTCGACGAAGGACTAGGCCACCGGGTTTGAGATATCGGCTTCGCATTGTTTGTGACGTTTCTGCGCCAGACCAGGCAGAAATACAGTGCGGATATTGCGTATTCTCCGCGCCGCCTTGGATATCAAAGCTCGCGATGTCAAAGATGGCGTTACCATTGATGAAGTCTTCTTGAGCATCGCCAAAGTTCATGGGCCACATGGATAAAATTTTCACCGTGGATTGCTCGTTCGGTTTTCGATTCCAAGTCATGACATAATAGCCAGCCAACTGTTTATCGTTCGCTTTAACGGAACTCAAACCGTACGGTAATCCGTGTTCGCGAACGTCAATTTTTGTTTTTTCTTTCAAAGAAATATCACTTCCGCCGGCGTTATCGACGACTACGTCGAAAAGTACCACGCGATAATTCTCTCGATCCGCGACGGCGAGTTCAGTACCATCCATTGATATGGCCAACGCGTGCGGCACGTTTAATTGTTGGTCGTCTCGCATGGATGCATCGCCGACGTATGCGTGCTTGTCGTTGTATATGGCGATGCGGTGGTTGCAATACCCATCCGCGACAAAGAACGACCCATCGGCTAAAATTTCAACAGCCGTCGGCTTACAAAAGCCTTGTTGAGGACTTCGTTGGAATCCCTCCCCTTGATGAGGCACTTTATGGAATGGTTTCATAGCAATTCCAAACTCTCTCAACATTTTACCCGTAACTGCGTCGTACGCGATCACTTGGTGCAACCCACAATCTGTCACCCAAACTTCTTTCGCATCGGGCGATAAGGAAATGCCGTGCGGCATGAAGTGTTTGTCTTTACCGAATTTTCGATCAATCACGCCGGTAACTAAATGAATTCGAAGGATTGTTTCGACGTCGATTGGCGTTCTCGAACCAACGTATTCGTTCTTTTCGTCGTCGAAGCTATACTCGTTCCAAACGATTTTTGGCCCTCTGTGGAACACCCACGCGAATTCTCCACCAGGTTCGACGACTACCCCGCCAACTTGTCCAATCGTAAACGTCGCCTTATCGCGAATGTTTGCTTTCACGACTAACGATGGCTTCGATTTCGAAATCTCTAAATCTGTTGCAAAAGGTCTCGTTGCTAATAGACCCGTTCTTCCTCCTCCTTCAGACGACCCGGTACCGACGGAAATGTAAAACGCTCCTCCTCCGCCTTCGCACGACAAACTCGCCGGCTCGTCCGAATGTACCATGAGATATAAATTACACATCTCGTTCGCATGTCCCCACCCGGCTGATGTTACCGTTGTCCTCGACATGGTGTTAAAGTAACACGTCGTTTTCAACACGTCGCCTGGCGCGATTATCAATTTCTTCTCCGCGATCTGTTCAAACTCTTGTGGCAACTGCGGGTCGCGTTCTAAAAGTAAAACACCTTTATTGTGTCTTTGTCTTCGTCCTGCTCTGTCAGGACCACCGATCATTCTCTCTAAAGTCACTCTTCTACCTAACTCGTGCGTGTGTACTCGAAACCCGAACGCTTTCAACGCTCTCGGTTGGTCGTATACGCACGTCGTCTCTACCTTGACCTCCTCTTTTCCGGGCGGCAAATTAAATCCAGTCGCCCATACTAACGTCGCCGCCGAGGATATCGGAAACCCCTTTTTTGCGTGTACTATAACCCCACTTTTTCCTTTTCTATTGTTATTGGTACTATCTACTTCACCGTTCGGATCTAAATAATGCACCTCTAATACTAACCTGTTGAACGTATTTCTCTCTTCGCCGCCGCCGATACGGAACCCGACGTTCTGCGGCATGTGCAAAGGCGCCGCGTTTTTTCCCCACGCGAATAAAACTGCCTCTTGTTCGTTGTTCGCGCACACGTCCCCTCTCGGTTCTGCGTTTTTTGTCGCGCTTTCTTCTTTCCCAGTCGAAAACATGCCTCCTCCAACTCGTATTTTTTCGAGCGTTTTCGACGGTTCTTTTTCGCGGCACCCGAATACGAGCATGTGGTGCACGATGGCCATGTCCGCGACTGGTTCGAACGTCGTCACCGAGTGCGGCTCCGAGGGCATGGACAAGCTCGTGTACACGTAACTGCAGAGTATTCCCGAGGACAAGAGCGCATTTGTATTGAGTGACGAGTGCAATTGCGATTGTGGTGGTTCGTAAAAGCGCGCGACGAGAGAGAGAGAGAGAGAAAAACAGTTCATCATCCAGAGAGATTCATCAATGCGCGAATGCGTTTTTCTGTTACCTGTCCATTTCTTTCGCGTCGGCGTCGCGCACGAGCAGTGCAAACGACGTCTCTCTGACGCCGCCAACGACACCAGGGCGCGAGGCGCATCGCACGCACCACGGACCGAAGAACGACGCAACAACAAAGAAGAGAGCTTTGAGCGTCGTCGTCCTCATCATCTTCCTTGTCGTCAAAGCATCATCATCATCATCATCATCCTTTTCACAAGTATTAGTATGGTAGTATTGGAACTGTGTGATGGTAATAAAGTCGTGTTTTTTTGTGTGTTGTTTTTTTGTACACCCCCGAAAATGTTTTGTGCAGCAAAAAAAAAATGAAACGAAACGAAATGAAATGAAGTGTCGAATAATACTGTCTCGAATGGGGTGGTTTTGGAATGAAAAGATTTTTTCGTCTTCTAAAATTCTTCTTCTTCTTCTTCATTTTTTTTTGTGTGTCGCCTCGTGTTGTCGTGACTCTTGACCGTGCGCTCCATCGTCGTCGTCGTCATCATCACCGTTGTGCAAGAGTTCCATCGGGAGCAGAAACATGCGAAACTCCTGTTCTTCTTCTTCTTCTTCTTCTTCTTCTTCGATTTTTGTCCGGGGTTCGTCGCGTACGTTTCGACGCGACGCACGCATCATCGATTGGAAGAAGAAGAATTGGAAGAACAAGAACAAGAAGAAAAAAAAGTCGTTAGAAAAAAATCAACGAAAAGCGGTCTGCGGTCCCGGTGATGGAGACGATGGGACTCGCGAGGAGGACGCGCAAAAAAGAAGCGTCGGAAACGCCATCGACGACGTGGTCTTCGCCGGAGGATCTTTGGACGAAGGAAGGGACGCGCTCCCGGTGGAAGCAGAGATCGTTCAAGTCCCGTCGGTTGAAGAATAAGAATTCGCGTCGGAAACAAAAACTTCTTTGAACGACTACGACGAGTGGCAAAAAAACACCTCGAAAGAAGCGCGGAAAAAATGGAACGACGTGAGCAAACGAAACGGAGAAGAGACGACGTTTAAAGTCGGTCGACAAGATGTAGACGAGAAATTCTTATCGGAAGTGCTTTTGTATTTATTCAAATCGAACGACCAGAAGGTACCAGCGCATTTGTTCTTGAACAAAATAAAACGCTCGATGACGTTGGATGGATATAAAGCGATTTTAGTCGGGTGCGGGAGAGCGAATAAGTGGGAGTTGTGCGAACAGATTATAGATTTCGTCAAGAAAGAGAATAAGGAAGATCAAAAGGACGCGAGTTTAGATGGAATCGTGACGGCGAACTGGTTCGTGGCGATTATCGATGCGAGAATTAAGGAGAAGTCATTCGCAGACGTCGCGTCGTGTTTTGAGAAAATGTTCGAGTTTAAATGTCATCCGTCTGGGGCGGCGATTGAATCGTTTGCGAGATTTACCGATTTCGAATACGAATTTGATGAAGAATTGAAAGAACGAACGAGAGATATTTACGAATGGCTCGTGGATACGGACGCTGGCAAAGCGTTATGGCCAACGTATTTTGGAGAAGCCGGGGTAGATAACTTACCGGGGAAGAATACTGGAAATACAAAGACCATACGAGTGGCAATGGAAGCCTTGGACGTAGATTTAGGCGGCGATATTGAAAAATTGCAAGACAAGTTATCCGATTTCTACTAAATGTCAGAACGAGCAGAAATAAGAAATATTCGAGGTGGCCGTTCTAGGTAGCATAAAAAAGAGCTCGCCATCTCAAGGACACGATGTGGTCTTTAGCCGTTTAGTAATAGTGTTTTTTATTAAGAAGTATAGGCAAAAACAACCAATTATCGAGCCGGCGAAAGCTTTTGGCTCGGCATGCCGTCTTCCAATTTTGCGCCTCGGTACAACTCTTCCACAACTTCCGATAACGTCGGGTGCGCCTTCGTCGTAAACTTCAAGTCGTACAACGTCTGTTCGTTGTTAATCGCGTTGGAAATTTCGTGCACTAAGTCCGCCGCGTGTAAACCAAAGATCCACGCGCCATACATCTTCCCGGATTTCGGATCGTAAATCAATTTGGCCATACCATCTGCCTCTTTCTCCGCCAACGCCTTCGAATTCGCCTTGAACGACGTTTTGCACGTGGCAATGGTAAAACCTTCTTTTTCTGCTCTCTCTCTCGCTTGCTCTTCAGTCAAACCAACGAAGGAAACTTCCGGATGCGTAAAGCACGCGGCTGGAATCGCCTCGTGGTTGACGACGTTTTCTCTGCCAACCATGTTTTCGACGCACGAGATACCTTGGGTACTCGCGGCGTGCGCCAACATCAACTTGCCGTTCGCGTCACCGATGCACCAAACGCCTTCAACGACGTTCCCTTCCGTATCCAACACTTGGCATTTTTCGTTGGTCGGGACGAATCCTCTTTGTGTCTCGACTTTTAAGTTGTTCAAGTTCAACCCGTCTGTGTATGGAGAGCGACCAGTGGCGACCATGCATGCGTCCACCTCCATGACATCGACGACTTCCTTCGTCGTCGCGTCCGTCAATTCAATCGTGACGGGCTTTTCACCCGGTATACCCGGCGTTACTTTCGTCGCGAATTTGTTCGTCACGTAGTCGATATTTCTCGGGCTAATCAAAACTCTCTCCGCCAACTTCGCAATCTCTCGATCAAAACCAGGCATAATAATTGGCATGGCTTCGATGAAAGTGACGTCGGAACCTAACGCGGTGTAAACGTCCGAAAATTCTAATCCAATGTAGCCACTTCCAATAATCGCCACCCAAGGCGGCAACCAATCCAATTTCAAACCGGCGTCCGAGGTGAAGACGGTTTTGTTATCGATTTCAATCCCGGGCGGCACGAACGGCTTGGAACCTGTCGCGATGATGATATGTTTGGCCGTTTTCTTACCACCAGTAATGGTCCCTGGCGAACCACCGTAGGAAATGGTGTGGTTATCCACGAATCCGGCGTTGCCTGTTAAAATATCCACCCCGACGCCTTCCATCGAGCGCGTCAAATTCCCGCGAATAGTTTGCACCAAATCTTCCGCGTGGTCCGCGATACCTTGACGATCGAACGAAACGTTATCGACGGCAATTCCCAAATGTTTTAAGTGGTCTGCGTTTTTCATATCTCTGACTCTCCCAGATGCGGCTAACAACGCTTTCGACGGCACGCACCCTCTATTCACGCACGTCCCACCCATCACGTCGCCTTCAACGATCGCGGTTTTGAGGCCACACTCGGCGGCGTGTATGGCCGCCCCGTGACCGCCAACGCCCGCACCGATGATGATGAGATCGTAATCATAGTTCGCCGCCGCAGAAACTTTTACGTGCGCTCGTCTCCCGGCTTTTCCACGGGATGATGCGGACGCTTTGCGAACCGCCGACGATGTTTGGGTGGCGTTGTGTAATCTCTTTCGTTCGCCGAGGAACGACGACTGCGACGTTACGACGCGCTGCGTAAAGTTGGCGCAAAACATATCTGCTTTACACTTATTTGTCTCGAGAGAGAGAAAAAAAAAGACTTCGACGAGACGACGACGACGACGACTGCCACGTCTTCTTTTCTGTGTCGCTGGAGTTTTCGACACCGTCAAAGTCCCGACGAGAGTTGTTTTTGTGTGGTGACTTCTGATGATGATGATGATGATGATGATGTTGAAAGCGTTATCTATTATTATCCAAAAAATCCCTCTTGTACTCTCTATGTTACCCTAAATGTAAAAAAAATTCAAAAATTGGTAAGAGTGTTTGACAGGTGGCAAAAGAGAGAAACGACGCAAAATTCGTCACACATCATCGCGTGCGCGTCCCAGCGTCGCTTTAAAACAAACGTCCTCTTATTACTCTCTCAATAATCTCGCGTGGTGCGCGTGTACTGAGCGTCAAATCGATTTCAATTTCGAGCATCAACCAAAGTACTTTGAAAATATACGAGTACTCATTTAAAGAGGGAGGAAGAAAAGCGTACTACTAAAGGAATTTTTGTCGGTTTCAAACGATTCGATAACAACAAAAGCGCCCCCGGAAAAAGGCATCGAAAAAGCAGCAAAAAAAAAAAAGAGAAGCGACGTAGTACGTCAAAATGTCCTCCGGAAGTGGTGGTGGTTCAAAAAGAAACGCGTCGGAGAGCTGGGTGAAGAAAGCCACCGGATTGTCCCCCGGGTCGATGGCGCCGCTCTCGTCGGCCGTGACTGCCGCGGCGAGCGCGTATGGGGTAGGTTCTTCTCTTCTTTTTTGATGTGTCGGGAAAATGTGTCCGTTTGGTTTTTGAAAATGTCCCCAAAGCAAAGAAAGAGAAATGCGAGAGAACGATGATGAGAGGAGGACGGACGACCTCTTTCTTTTTCTTTACGAAACGGTTTTTTGGCTTCTCTCTCGCGGGGTGGTGATCGCTCCTCGTTGTCGTCGTCGGCGCGCGCGCGTTTCCATCATCGCGCGCGAGAGCATCGTCCATGGGAGATGTTTCGTGGTCTTTCGCGTGTCTCAACCGCTTTCTTTCTTTTTTGTATCTCAGAAGAGAGCAGCAGTTTCTTGTTGTTTTTTTTGTCTCCACATCCGAAAAAATGACTGACCTCTTTCTCTTTCTCTTTCTCTGTGTCTTTTATTACTCTCTCTCTCTCTCTTCCTTCGAAACAGGCTGCCGACGAGACGGACAATTTTCCTTCTCAAATGAGAGCCTCGACAAAAGTCGGGCGCAACTCTTCCGCGGACGATTTACGTAAAAGCACGTATTGGAACCCGCAAAAAAACTCGACTGGCGCTCCCGCCTTTTTCGATCCGTCCAACGAAAAGTTGTACGAGGCGTACTCGCAGTTGCACACGTTGGCGCAAGAGTTTGATAAGCCGTTTGATTCTCCAGCGGTTTTAGTCGTTGGCCACCAAACGGATGGTAAAAGTGCGCTGGTGGAAGCTTTGATGGGATTCCAGTTTAACCACGTCGGGGGTGGGACGAAAACACGACGACCGATTGCCATCAATATGAAGTACAACCACAACGCCGTAGAGCCTCGATGCTATTTGGTCAAAGACGACACCTTGGGTAAAGAGGAAGAATTATCCTTACCGGAATTGCAAGCGTTTATTGAGAGCGAAAACGCTCGACTGGAGCAAGAAAACTCGTTTTGGGCGAAAGATATCGTCGTTAAGATTGAATACAAGTACTGTCCAAACTTGACGATTATCGATACGCCCGGGTTGATCTCCGCCGCGCCGGGGAGAAAGTTCAACGGCATGCAACAACAATCGAGAATGGTGGAGAATTTAGTCCAAGCTAAGATGCAAAATAACGACTACATCATCTTGTGCTTGGAAGATAACTCGGATTGGTCGAACGCGACGACAAGGAAGGCAGTCATGGAGTGTGATCCAGAGTTGCGCAGAACAGTTGTCGTGTCGACCAAGTTTGATACGAGAATCCCACAGTTTGCGAGAGCCGCGGATGTGGAGATGTTCATGCACCCACCGAGGCACTTGTTGGATTCTCCGTCTATGTTAGGGGGTGGTCCGTTCTTTACGTCCGTCCCGAGCGGAAGAGTTGGTTTGTCGCGAGACTCCATGTTTCGCTCGAACGACAACTTTAGAGAGGCGGTTGTCCAACGCGAGCAAGCAGATATCGTCGAATTGGAAAGACGATTGGACCGAAGATTAGAACCAAGTGAGCGAGCTCGCTCAGGTCTGTCCCAGTTGAGACACTTCCTCGAACGTTTGTTGCAACAAAGGTACTTGGACAACGTCCCGACAATTGTCCCGGTGCTTGAAAGAGAACACCGTCACGCCACGAACAAGTTGGAAGAAACCGTCGGTGAACTCGCGGACATGAACCAGGACAGGTTGAAAGAGAAAGGGAGACAGTTTTACCAACACTTTTTGGAGAAAATTCCGGAGTTGTTGAGAGGTACGCTTGCGGCGCCTCCACGCGTGTTTGGCGAGACGCTGTCGCACGAACACATCCGAGGTGGTGCGTTCGTTTCCAACGACGGTCGCCCAGTGAGCAGCGAAAACCCGATTCCAAACTCTGAAATGCGATTATTTGGTGGTGCGCAATATCACAGGGCTTTGGAAGAGTTCCGCCAAATCGTTGGGGAAGTGCAGTGCCCACAAGTTTCGAGAGAAGATATCATCAACGCGTGCGGGGTGGACGAAGTTCACGATGGGGTCAACTATACCCGAACCGCGTGTGTGATTGCCGTCAGTCGTGCCAAAGACACGTTCGAACCATTCGTGCACCAGTTGGGTTTCCGTTTGGCACACGTCGCTCGACGCATGTTACCGGTTGCTATGTACTTGTTGCAAAAAGAAGGACGAATTTTGAGCGGCCACGAAGTCTTTTTGAAGAAAATCGGCTCATCGTTTGCCAAGTTCGTGGACCAACGCGTAAAAGAGTGCCAAGACAAGTGCCGAGAGGATTTACTCTCCACAACGAACTTTGTCACGTGGTCGTTGCACTCTGGGAATAAGTCTGGTTTGCGATCTGTATTACATCCGGACGCGAAAGTGGACGAGAAGAACTCGTACGGAGCGGCTTCGGGCATTTCCTCCTCGAGAGACTTGGCCAAAGTGAACCCAAAAGACCAAAAGTTGATGGATTTGGTCGAAAACACTTTGTGGAACCGCAACATGAAAGAAGTGACGTTAGATGTTGTCGACTTGTTGGTTCGTCAAATCTATTCGGGCATTCGCACGTACGTTGTCCAATCCGTGGAGTTGAAATTTAACTGCTTCTTCTTGATGCCACTGTTGAACGACTTTTCGCACCACTTACGAAACGAAATGGAAGACGCATTCGACGTCAACTTGGACCTGGTGTTCAACGTGAAGAATGTCCGCGCGGCTCTGGAAGAGAGACAGCAAAAATTGGAAGCCGAGTTGGAGCAAATGGAACACATCCAATCGAAGTTTGCAAGCATTCACTCGCAACTTGAAGTGCACTCTGGAGCCTCCCCGGCAACGGTTGCGGCAGCACAAGCGGCAAGAAATGGAACGTCGTTTAGAACTGCGGCGGATCGTGAGATGCAGATCTCCTCGGATTCGGTGAAAGCCGCGCAAGAGATGGAAGCCGGCATTGCGCACGCTAAGGAACAGTTTGCACACCATTCGCCGAGCAACGCCGGCGTGCGCCAACAAGGCAAGACTATGAATTCACCGGGTACTGTTCAGTCGGGTAAATCTGGTATTCGTGGCATATTGTCGCCACGTAACATCTGATAATCGTTGTTTCATCCTCTGAGAAGTGGGAGAAGAGAAAAATTGTAAAATCTATAGTCCCTCAAGGCGAATGATAATGCGCTGGCATTCCCTTATGAAAATTTTTATTTATGAATGTGAGAAACATGTTAAAAAATGTTTGAGAGGTCTCGAGTAGTCGAGCAGTAGAAGAAAGACGAACAAAGAATAGTCAATAAGGTTCTGATATAAGACGCTCAAGATTAATAATATGAATGAATGATGTTTTAATATTTATGTTCGATTCAAATTTATCTACATCAAATCAACGAAGATGCGCCGTATCCTCCTCGTCCTTGATCTTGATTTGGTCTGTACCCAGTTTGTCTCTGACCAGAACTGCTTCTCGCCGTGGTTCTCGAAGGAGGCCCTGGTGAATCCGAGGATATTCCTGTCCCTCCGTATGACGTCTTGTAATTGTGCAAATTTGAGTTGGCGTTTATGTCCACCCGAATGCTATTCATCGCTTCTTGGGGGATCAAATTTCCTCGTTTGATATCCCATAATTCCTCCGGTCGTGGAGCATCAAACCCCACTTTTGCATAGCACATGCCCAGAGAGTTCACCCGCCAAATCGAGCACGGCGCACCCCCACTTCCCTCGTTGCTCCATGCCATTTTCGGCGAAACCGATGGACGTTCGCACCAAATTTCAGGGACGCACCGCATGTTTGTTTTCGCAATTGAAGGCGCTTCTGGACTGTTCGTGAATACCATGCCTAAAGCAATGTGACCGGGCGGGGCTATCGGTAACCAAGCGAACAGACTAGATGATTTCCATTGCTGCGCGAAGATCTGTCTAAACCGAACTGGTAACGGAAACAAACGCTCAATCATTCTTGGCATATTTTGCGACCCCGTGAGTGCAAACGCACTGCCGTCGTTGACTTCAAACACGAACGCGCCATCAGTTGCTGGACCGCCTCGACTGGAGGACGCGAAATACCCCACGTTTATGCGTTCCTTCTTAGACAACTTGGACACGTCCGAACTCGATGCAAAGGCGGCAATTACCCCGGTTGGAAACCATGTCGTGCCAAATTTTCGACTCCCTGTTCCTTCCGAAGTCCAACTTCGAGTAAAATTTTTGTGGTGCACCAAAGATACAGCAAAGTTTCGAACGACTTCACGCGTCAGCTTTGCATCCGCGGCAGCATCTTTGCGCATTTTTTCTCGGTCGGCTTCTTTGTGCAACGATTTCGCCGAAATATTTGCTCGGGCGTCTTCAATGGCAGCTGCACCAGACGCTTGATTGTTGTGCATGGTGCTTGAACTGCCCATCGAATTGGTCGAGTTGCGTTGAGTTTGTGAATGTGAACTACTCACGTCGCCGGAAAGCCAGTCTTCAAAAGCCAGCATTTCAGGTTGTGGTGGAGCAACTGAAGGGGCTGCAGCCGCATCTCTCTTGCTCCCTAACCCAAATGGATCATCTCGTGACGGGACATGTCCGGACAATTTCGTTGCTGTCGACGCCGTTTTCTTTACTGCAATGTCCGGCAACGTCGCCGCCATGCCCATGGACGCCCAATCACCTAAGCCGGTACCATCGTCGATCGAGACATTTGCGGTTGTATTGACCTTTTTCTTTGGCTGGCGAGGAGCTGGTTGATGGTCGTACCTTGGTAGTGGCGGACCGGCGCCGCCGAGTAAATCGTCGATGCTATCATTCGTCACCGCTGGGATCACGTCTCGATTGGAAGGGAACTGAGACTCCATCATCATAGTCATGTTCGTAATGCCATTTGTATTCTGATGTTGATTATTACCGCCTCCAGCGGCATTCACGCGATCTTCCTCTTCCCATTCTTTTTTCCAATCATCGTCCGGTCCAAAAGCGATTTCGAATTCTTCCCTCGAGACGACGCCGGTACCCGAAACGTTGACTCGTTTCGCCAAATCCAGCATTTGCGTCGGCGATAACTCGACACCCAACCAAGACAAACCACCGTATAAGGACTCGTATGATAACGAGCCAGCTCGTTCCACATCAAACGCCCGGAAACAATCCAATAAGCGCATACGCTTCCTTTTCAATTGCGAACGCACGCGTGCCGTAAGCGCGCGACTGGCGAGTAAATGAAACTCATCGGCAGTCGTCAACGCTTTCGCCAATGGCGTTTCTTGCCATGGAATCCTCGGACGGCGACGGCAGTTTCGAACGGCATCAAAGAATGCGGCACGTTTATCGCATGGTGCCTCTTGTAACGCTCGAAGGAGCAAAGAAACCTCTCGCTCTTCGAAATCGAGTTGCGAATCGAGAAATCGGAAGCACTGTTCCGCCGTCGCGCCTTGGAACACGCCAGCCGGGACATATTTTCTCGACCCTTCGAGCAAGGTTCCACCAGCTATGCGCAATGCAATTTGTACATTTTTAAACTTCACGATATCACCATTGCTCCGTTCGTCGCAATCAGAAAAGTGCATGGCAACGCGCATCGATTCTGCTTCCGCTAAAGAAACGCCGACGTAATATCGACCGTTTTGCAACGCGTAAATATTCTTTTGACGAATGACTCTTTTCAATTCTTCAAACGTAACACCGGCACCAGAGGACGGCAACCCAAGTTTAGCAGCATCCTGAGCGACTTCTTTAGAGAGCTCGGTTAAGCGAACTTCATCGTCGTCCACGACGGCATCAATCGCTCTCAAGACATCCTTCAACTCTCTTTCATTCAGAGCGCCGGTACCCCCGCCATCAAACATGGAAAAGGAAGCACGCAAAGCATCTTCCTGCGCCAACGACAAGCGGTTTTGTTGACCATTACTCGAAGATCCTTTCGTCAAATCACTCACCAACTCGTCCAGATCCGGAATTAAATCCATCACGATTATGGAATTCTTCAATCGTCGATGCGCATTCAACGCCCACCCAGGTTTGAAGTAATTTTTGCTCAACCAACAATACTCTGGAAACGGCAGTGGCTCGGTATGTTTCAACTTCATTCCAGGGTGATACACCTTAAATGTTTGCATTCTGTAAAAGGGTAACCGGTGCGGCTCGGCAAGATCATCCAACTTCCATGCAACTTGCGTTTCATCGTCTCGAGAATATTTCACCACCGCCGCGGATTCTTCGATGATTTCTTCCATCTTTTCTTCCTCCTTCTCTTGCTCTTGTTCTTGCTCGGTTTCTTGTTCTTGCTCGTTTTCCTGGACTTGCTCGGATTGCAAAACTCTGTCTACATTTGCGCCGTCAAAGCCGAGATCGCCAGCGGCTTCGGAACCGTCGTTGTTTGCGGCTGCTATAGCGACGCGTTGTTTTGCTTCCAACGTTGCCGCTTCCATGCGCGTAACACCGGCGACAATATTTCGCAAATGTTCTTTCGCTTTTTCGTTGTGCATGATGATGTGTTCATATTGTCTACACAATTGCGATAGACGTCTTGATGCTGGCATTCTTTCAGGAATTGCATTTTGGACGATGAACGTCACGCGTTCTCGAAATACATCGAGACACTTTTGTGTTTCGTCTGTACATTTGTGGGAACCAACCGTCATGCTTCTTTCCAACAACAGCCGGTAGGCGTGCTTTCTCCATACATTTGCCGCTCTTTGCTCAGCCAATAAACCGGCCTGAACATTTTCTGCACGCATGGTGTTGATAGTGAGCCATGCCAAGACGTCCCGCAATCGCATTCGCTCTGCTTCGTCGTCCGTCATGGATTGTAATTCCGCGATGCGTGTTTGCGGTAATCGGCCTTCTCCAATGGCAACTTCTGTAGCGACAAGTTTTGACACTTCGGGAGTGATGACCAACTCCAACGTCTGGCCATTTCCTAGCCCACGCATACGCCACGCGCCTTGCGCGTAATCTCGTAAAGTCATGTCTTTGCCTAAAGTCAATGCCGCTCGGGACGCGGCTGCTTGCTTGATATCCATCCCAGTCGTGTGCACTTGGTCATAAAAAGAAAATCGTTTAGATTGCGGCATTGCGGCAACACGCGCTAAAGGAATCACTTCCCATGGTCCTCGGCGCATCAAAATCATTTGTGCATCGTTTTCGTCAAGAAACACGCATCCTTCGGCCCATTCTAATCCGTTTTCTAACAAAAATTTTGCCACCGCACGATTACTTTTACCGGTAATCAAAGCGCCAGCATCGATCAAAGCGTGTAAGGGAGGCTCTGCTGTCGCGATAGTTTTCAATATGGTATCGACGGTCCAATCTGATGACATATCCTGACACGAAACCACGGTTCGGTCACTTAAAGTTGACAACACTTTTGCGTCCGTGCCGAGCTCAAATTTCGGTGCACCCAACTCTGACGGGAGTAAATCCGCTGGAGTTCCCGAGAAACCTAAACGCACGGGGAACAAAACATCGCCACCGAGTTCTTGTCCAGTGGCAGACAGTTTCATACCTTGATGCCTCGCTGTTTCCGGGAATACAAATGTATCTAAATAAGTTTCGATGACTTCTGGTACCAATCGTAAAAGTTGGTACAATTCTTCAACCTGTTCGTGATCGCGCATGTCCACGAGGTTTAACGGCCATGTTTCGTTTTCATCGTTTAACCACGAAGATGTCGATTGCAATGAAGCATATGAAGATCCATTCAATTCAACGTTTGAAATATCCGCCAGTAACTCGTCAAACCCGGAAACTTTGCCGACGTTCATATGGGAGTGCATACCTTGATGCGCGGATTTGCGCCTCGCCTCTAATTGTGCTTTAGCTCTCGCTTCGCCTCTCACAGATTTACCCGCTAACCGAACCCAATACGCCCACTTTTGCGAACTCGGTCGTTTTTGTTGTGCGCCGGCTTCGTTCGAAAACTGCTCGAGCATGGCTTTCAAAACAATTTTAAAATCGGATCTGCGCAAACCTTCGATACGATACGCCGCGATGGTCAAGCCGATGACCACGTCTGGGTGCGAGAATTCATTCGTTCTCGACGGGATATCTTTGCCAACGAATGGGACCGCTAATAGTTTCCGCGATAAAGGTACTGACGCTTGCGTCCATTCCTCTAAATTTTTCACGTCATGTGACGTGAGCAAACCAAACGTGACTCGATTGATTTTGGACAAGATGTGAGGTAGTAGCGCATTCAACCAGTCTCTGGCGAGATTTGCCATCTTCACGCCCTCGTCTTCGGCCTCGCGCTGTAACTGCGTCGAAGCATCTCTATCACCTCGCAATAGAAACGCGAGCGATGTTTCATCGTCCATGTTTCGTAATGCGCCATGCGATCTTAACCATACAGAAACCCACCTCGCCAACAGTGGGCGCAGGGATTGATGGTACCATTTACGGTCCAACACACAAACGTGCGGCACAGCTTGTACTGCTTTCTCCTTGATCGCATCTGTGATGCGAGTGTGAATCAGCTTCAAAATCTCCGTCGCTTCTTGCGAACCTTGCGCTTCTTTTGTTGAAGGCATAAATCCATTCGTTTCGTTAGACAGCGAAAACACCGCGTCCAATAAGAAAAATGGAAGTTTCCAGCGCAAACCGTCCCCATTTCTCGACTGGCAAAAATCGAGCGGGATCCTTTGCCCCAATGGCCAATGCAGTTCAGATTTCAAAGGGTGCAAAATCAAATCGACTTCGTCCAAAATGAGCAAACCTTGGTGGAAGATTTGAAAAATTTCAGCAGCGCAAAATGCCTCTTTGCGTAACGCCTCGAGTTCCTCTTCCGACAAAGCACCGGCATCGGCTACCCGCTCTGACCTCGATTTGCCTCTTCGAACACCGAACATTTTTGCGACGATATCTTTCGACTGTTTTAAAATATTTGAGTTCATTCGAGATTCTTCAAATGCGACGTGCGATTGGTCGAGCAAGTGCAATGCTTCAAGAAACTTCAAGGCTAGTGATTTCAATGCCGTCGGCGAGGTAATGACAATGGCTCGCTCGTCTCTCGCTTTACGCATGGCTTCGAGCAATTTGCCATCACTCAATGTGGTATATCGATCAAACTTTAGAGTGACGACTGATCTTCGAATAACGCCTGAATAGGATTTGCGCAACGTGCCTCGCGAAAATTCAAGTAAAGCATGCGGCACGACTTGACACACCATTCTAGTATCAGTGGCAAGTAAATACCCGAGTAATGGACACACGACGGTTGTTTTACCTTCACCCATGAGCATTTGCGCACATTCACCACCACCTTTCTCCGCGGATTGTACAAACTGTTTTGTCAGTTGAACTTGTCGCTGACGCAAAATAATCGCCAATGAAAACTCAAACATTAACAATCGAGGATCGTAAGTCAAATACGTGGGCGAAGGCGTTACCGGAGTTTCAGCGAACGGATCGAGTTCGTTCACGCTGTCTTGTTTTTGTTGCTGTATGCGGTTCGCCGCTACACTTCTCTTAAAATACGATCTTTTCTCGCATAACATCTTCGCCAAACCTCTCGCGCGTAAACCTAAATCCAGCGCCAACGATGCTTTCCCATCGCGTTCGACTGTTTTCGCACATTTTGATAAAGCTAACAACGTATCCGCCGCAGCGGCGGCACATTTTGCTCCTTGTGCTGCTCTTGCTGTCAATAATAGAGCTTGAGCGGTTAAATGTAACGACTGTTTTACTTTGTCAGAAGTAACCCCTGGGGTGATTTTCATTAAGTTCTTCTCGCCGTGGTCGCATGCCATAGCTTCGAGTAAATCGTCGTATGTCGCCTCGGCCCAGGCGCCCGACCGTCTTTGCAAACCCAACCTAAGCATTTCAAATCGAACAGTAGCTGACCTATCCAACCCATTTGCAGTTGCCGTAGCCACCATAGCAGCCTCTGAAGCCGCCGCTCGATCAAGCGCGACTTGTTTGGCCAATTTTTCGAGTATCGATCGCAAAACAGCTCGAGCGTTGATCGATGCTTGACCAGCCTTGGACGCCGCCGCTTCAATTGCAATTTGCTCGCAATCAAGCGAGGTGAACCCATTTAGTGTGAGTTCATTCATAGAAGAGTTCGCTAAATCCTTCTTCTGGGTTGCAATCCTATCCGCGCTCGATTTCAAATCTTGTCGTAATCTGGTCAAGGTTTGTTTCGCGATTGGTGTTGCCGCCGAAGGGTGTCTAGATACGTCAAAAGGTAACCCTCCAGAACCATTTGCCAAGCAACTTTGGATGGCATCGCCCGCTCGATCATCCTCAACAGGCACTATAATAGACGTTAAATCGATGACTGCCAATGGCTGTGAACTTAAGTAATTCAAATCCACGTTCGTAAGATTATTTGCGCCATATTTTTGCAAGATTTGCGGATCGTTCTCGAGCGGGTATTTACGTTGTCGCAACGTCGCCGAAGCAAACCTAGGCAAAGCCCACCTCGAACCGTTGAGTAAAGTTTGATACCATGCATCAATGACCATTTCACAGGCTGGAGGCGACACGAACCGATCACCTATGTAATTCATTTGAGACGGTAACCGGTCTCGATTTTCTTTCAAATACGGTTTCACGCGTTTCAAGAGTTGTCCGACGGCGCCATCTTGCGTAAACATGGCGGACAGTTTGACGCCCAACGTTCGTTCTTCCGCGCGCGGACATTCTCTCGCAATATCTGCGTTTGCCGCTAACACGCGCAAAATCGACATTAAGGTGCCAACTTTCTCGCTTTGTTGTTTCGGAACGAACCTTAACAAAGCCCTACCCCACCGATGCGGGTCGTCGCCCGGTAAGACGCGCAATTGCACCGTACTTGTAAGCAACTCATAGAGTAGCGGGAATCCGTGTTCTTTTTGTAACGCCAAAGAACCGCCATCAATCCATTTATTCACGGCGTTTAAGCCGTTGCTACCGTTGACGGAAACATCGTCCGGTCGAGAATAGCTCGATGTCCACCCAGCGAGTTTTCCGAGTGGACCGTCGCCTGTGATAGCCTCATCGAACGCAGAAAAGTCTACGATGGAATCAAATTCGCTGTGTTCCGGTATTGGCGGGTAAAAGAGAGGGAACCCTTGCGCATGTCCCATGTTGTTGTTCATTTGGTCGTTCATTAACAGTTTGCGTTCGTGATGAACGAGCAAACGCAAATAACTCGCTCGATTCAACAACAATGGATCGGCAGCGATGATTTCCTCTAGCGTTTTCTCGTCTCTATTTTTCCTTCGAGTGCGGAAACTCGCACGTTGCGCTTCGGTGACTCGCGCGCTCGCAGTCGTTTGATCGACAACATCTAGCTCTTCTTCCGCGGTCAAGCGGACGTTGGCACTGATCGCGCGCCAATTTTGGACATACTTCAAACACTCGACGGATTCATTGAAACCTAAGCCAGCTAAACGATCCATCGCGGCGGTACCTTTCGCCGCGCGTAAAATCTTAATCCTAGCCGCACATGCGTCTGGATTCGGATCATTGATAGCAGCCAAGCCTAGTGCATCCCATAACTGTGCTTCTTCACTCGTTGGATCGTTCTCACACAAGAGCAAATCGACGAGTTTCTTCACGTCATCGTATCTTCGAGCGAGAAATCGCATGGTGCACAAATACAACGCCGAAGCTAAGGAATCGCAAATTAAATGCGCGTGCGAAGCGTGGACCGTATACACATAGTGTCTTGAATCCCCTACAGCGTTATGCCAATCAATATCCCAACGATCGACGATGACGTCTGCACCCAAACCTTTACTCGCGCCGAGTTTCGCGACGGCGTCAATCGCTGCACGCCTCGGCGCGGCGCCAGCGGGTAACAAGACCGCAAGTTGTCCATCACGAGCTTCCAATAACATTGCATGCGGTAAACCAGATAACAAGCGATCCAACATTGGTGTTCTCGCAGACGCTAAAAATAAACCCGCGTGTTCCTCGCACTCTAAACGTGTTTGTGAACTTGAGGTCGCATCTTTCACCGAATGGAAAGAAATACCTAATCGAGGCAGTTCAACTCTGCGCACCGAGATGTAATCAGCGGCGTCGTTGCCCTTTGAGCCACCGCTATCGCCGGCGCCACTGCTTTTATCGACCCATACAAGTGCATGCGCTAACCCTTCCACAGCTGCAATCGATCTCGCCAACGCCTTTAACGGGTTCTGTCGAGTTTTGTTCGACTCCGCGCGCGGGCTCAACAAGTTCGACATGTCGTCATTCTCGCATTCCATCTCTTCCACGGAAGAGGTGTGACCAGCCGCGGCGTATAACAAATCGACTAAAACAAGCGTGCCTTTTGGCATATTTTGCGGGTCAAAATCGAAATCGCTCGCGTCTTTCGTCGGCATTGGAATTCTGTGAACGATACCTCGCGCGTCGTCGACAAACAAACCGGTTTTTGAAGTACTCGCGGAGCCGCTAAATACGGAGTCAAGCGCGCTAACCGTCGGGTCTTCCTCAGCTGCCGCCGGCGTAGTACCTTTAGCACCTTCGATTTGGACATATATCATTGTTCGAGGATGTTTTGCCGTCGGCCTTGCCGTGCCATATAAGTCCCCGGTGACTTCTGAACGCCAGAAGGAGTAATCTTGCAACAGCGCTTGAGGGAGAATCCCTCGCAAGTGTCGTTCCGGAACAAAAGCTTGGCGTCCGAGCTTGTTTGAAATGTGTCTCGTTACGACTAAAGATTGAACCCGAGATCCTAGACGGACAGCGGACAGTAAAAATCTTTCGTTCGGGTCTTTCAGACTCGGTTCACCATCTGGGTCGACATCCGCGAGACACCAAGAGGCGTTGGAGGCAAACACCAACGCTCTTCGCCAGCGTCGACCGAAAGACTCGACACGAAAGACTTGGACCAATGGTGGGTCTCGCACGACGACAACTTCTGTGAGTAGTTTATTCGCGTTCTCTTCATCCGCGACGGAGGTTTTCGGAACTTTCGTGGCCTTTCCCCACCACCATGAGGACTTTTGCACCTCGGGTGCTACCACATCAGGTGCACCGATGCCTCGCAATGTGGCAATCGGTCCTTTGAACGTTTCTGAAGGGAGGAACAACTCGACGCCCTTAAGGAAAGCCGCAGCAGGACCGTGGATAATTGGTTCCAGCCGATCCATAATCCACCGTTCTTTCTCAGTCAAACCCGATCCCGACCCAAGACCAACCACACTCAAAACGTTCATGACTTTCGTGCCTGTACTGGCACTATTGCCACTCGTCGAATATGGACGCGTAAAGTTGTGCGTCGGCACGCGAGGATCCGGGTCCCAGATTTCTATATCGTGACGTAAACCCACCAATCTGAGCCATTTTCGGTGTTCCGTGTTGCGTACTTCCGCACAATGGACAACCTCGTCCGAGGCGTCGAATTCTGTGAACAGTGATTTTTTGTCTCCCGTTTTTCTGGCCTCTTCTGTGTTATGCGTATTCGAGACCGTGGCAATTATGGATTTGGAATTCGAAACGGCGAGCAAACGTCTGAATGAATCGTCTTCGTCTATTTCCTCGTTATCTTTCAACAATCTCTGACGGAACTCTTCGTTCCGTTCTCTCAACACAGAATCTAACGCGGCCACAAAATCGGGCAATTCTCGAATGGAATTTTCAAGCGGTCGCAAACGGTTTCGTCGGACAGTGAACTCACCAAGTTGGCAATTCACCTCCATCTCAGCGTTTTGTGTAGTCGTCGCCAATAACCATTCCCCGTAGTGTTCGCCGTACTCTTTCAACAGAACTTTTTTCGTATTTTCAATCTTCCTTTGCCATTCCTCTGTCGTTTCGTCTTTCGGGTGCGCCACGAATCGGCCTTCACCGGACAATCGCCATCCTCTGGCATGAGCGGATGCATCAGGCACATCATGTTGCACTGGTGAGCTGCTTTCGCGTGTCGTTAACGCTACAACGATACCATTCATGACGTCGTTGCACTCTTTCTCGTTTTGTTTCGCCCACGCAAGCATATTTCTTCGTTGTCTCTGAAACAAGTCGAAAATTTCGTTTGGCGGGAATCCTAAGTCCATCAAGTTTTCTCCGGTGTCTTTAGCAAGTTTTCGATCCATGGATTCTGACCCGTCCGGTGTGTCTAAAAAGACGTGGTTAACGAAGATGTATGCTTGCGCTGTAAACAATGTTTTAGATGCATCGATATCATAATCTTCAAGTTTCGTCCAGTAATACGTATATGCCAAATGCGCGTGTAACGCGCACGCGGCGCGCACGGCGCCACATTTCGCAGCTCGGTTTAACCAGCGTCTAATAACTGGTCGAACGCGTGCCGAAATGACTTTATTCACTCTCTCTTTTGCATTTTCTAACGATCTTTTAGATTTTGGAGGTGGTTGGACTCCTCTTGTTTTCATTTTCGGATCCTCGATGTGTTCTTGCTCCATCAATGTCGTGATGAACGCCAGCATTCGTGTCAAAGCTCGAGTGGCAAACAAAACACCCGGAACGGCTGGAGCATCGTGCCTTCCAGTATCGAGTTCTAAACTTAAAGCTAATAATTCTTCTGCTGCATCAATTAGCGGCGCCGGTGCATGAGAGAGTTCGTGGAACAAAACACCACACGGCGTCGCCATGTGCTGTCTCGTACTCGCGGGAATCTCTTGAGGGACAAACACTAACCCGGGCGGTTGCCACGGACCAGGCTCAAACAATACCGCATCTAAAACTTGTTGGATTTCGTGCGACGACAATGCACGACACCGGGTCGCGTCTGCAAACAGTCTCAGTGATAATGGCACGCGCAACATGGGCGCAGTCAAGTATGTCAACAAAAGTTCCGTTTCGCTCGGTTTGAGTAAATCGTCAAACGTCGGCAACGTTTGTAAATGCAAAACGTCCTCCTCAGTATCGATTCGCGTGCCAACCAAGTTGGAGGGGTTCCCTCCGGACGGCGGGCACCTCGGTCGTTTATCACCAACAGATTTGGCTAAGAAACCGCCACCAAATATCGATCGGAACCCATATATCTTCTTCTTCTTTCCTGTTTTAGGGTCGACGTCTTTATCCGCGACCATGCGTAACTCTCGCGCCCACGGCGCGACTCGCATTTGACGATCAAAAGCAGTGACGTTAAGGTTATACGCGCCTGTTGTTTCATCACGCTCAATCTTCCAATTTAATTGGGAATCTCGAAACGTCCATCGACGCAAATCTGGCAGTGAATCGCTCGTTGGCGTCATCATGGCTTTGAACATAAATACGGAGTCTCGCAACGCGATGAGTTCTGGGTAATGGTCCGCCATGTCTCTGTTTTCGCATGAAAAGTAATTCGACAAGAGATCTGGCGATCGTTCGTACCCGATCGCTAACGCGACTTGGTCTAATAATCGGGCCTCACCCGGGCCAAAAGTCATACCTTGTTGATCGTCTTCCCATCGAAACAAAGTATGCGAGACTTGGACTGACTCGGAGAGCGAGTAAAAGTAATCTAAAACTTTCGTCAATTTCGTCATTCTTTCGGGGCAGTGAAATCGTAAGTATTCTGCCTCCACGGCAAATGGACCAGTATCGAACCCAAACATTTTCGTCGGGCCTTCGTTGGCGCCATCGTAGTGTTCGCAAAACACGCTCGGAAAATCGCACGTTTTCATTCTCAATGTCGCGTCGGTAATCGCTGCCATGCACGATAGTGTCAGCAATCGGTTGGCGTCAAATGATCGCGTGGCGGAAACTGACATCGATGCCGTAGCGAAATGTCGTAAACATAAATTCAAAGATCGTGCAAGCTCTAATTGAGTCTCGTATTTCGGTCTCGCCGACCGCCAAAAACAGTGCGATTCTCTGTCCTCGTGCGTCAGCGGCATCGGACATGGTAAGACGTGTACGAACAGATGCACCAACAAAGCAACTCTGTGTGAATACGAATTCGTCGTCAAATCGTCTTGGTTGGCTAGTATAGAGCAGCAATGTGCCGCTTTACGCATGGCTAAAGCTGCTTCATCTACGCTAGTGACTACATCTGGAACCATGGACAACTCCACCGGGCGAATAATCGGCGGTGGCTTGGCGTCTCCGGCGAGTAAATTTGTCCCACCTTCGAGCATAATTTTACCGAACAATTGCAAGTTACTCGCATCTCTAGGAGCTATCGGTGATGCCAACGGTGGGGGAAGTAACGTTGGTCTTCGAGCGTTTGTCGCTCTTAATCTCGTCGCTTCCACGCACTTCAAAATTCTCGCTAGGATTTCCGGAGGTACCGGTCCTGCGACGTGCGCGTCTACACTCTGTCCCCCATTTTCTCGTTCCACCTTTGCTAATTTTTCCGCGTATGGCGTCGCATATCGAGCTAAAGTTTTACACGCCGTTTCTAAAGCTACACAAGCGGATGTATTCAACAAGGAAATTTCAGAAACGTTCCCCAAGGCTTCTTCTAACATAACATGTCTCACGCCCACCTCGACTAACGCGCTCGCCCGTTTAGGCGGGCATCCTAAAGAGCACAACGCGCACCTCGCCGCTTCTAAAGCGCACACGGAATAAGATAAATCACCACCGGCCGGTTTAGGTGCAAACTGGACCGTTCGCAGTGGTGTTGCACCGACCGAGGCGAATAATGGACGCCCGTTCAACATTGGTAACACTTTCGCGTAAATTTGATCTTTGGCAATCTCGGCTGTTTTCTGAGGATGAACAACCGGTCGCAGTAACAAAGCCCAAGTGGAAGAGTCTAAACACATATCCATGGAAATTTCCGTCAACTGCGTGGTTAATCCGTACAAGAAACCATCGGACGACGGGTCTGCTTTTACGGGATGGTATTCCAATCCGTCCCCCGTGTTTGTCACGGAAAACACGAACGAGCCTTGCAGTCGTTGCAACGTATAAATCACGGCGCGACTCTTCCCGTCGTTTTGCGTGGACCACCCCCCCGGGAACATGAATAAAGCACCTGGACGCATCGACCGTACTCTATCTATAAAGACAGAAAGAAAAGCAGTGAACGCGTTGTTATCTTGAGTCCCAGCCGGAATTTGTCGACAAAGCAAGGTCAAATCATCCAAAGCTCTTCTGACTTCCATAATCGCGTTTGTTTCCGGAACAGACATCGGAAATTGTAAACTTCCTAAAGCTCTAGAAATCGTCGAGCATGAATCGCTCATGGTTTCCAACGTCTCTCTAATAGGCATTTTTTCATCACGTATGCGCATTAATCGTTCGTCAAACCCGAGCGCGTCGTCCGCCATGATATCCACAAACGCGATTTGCTCCCACACGGCTTCCAAGTGCGTAGGCACCCCAACGCCACCTAACGGTCCAGTCAAACCAGCTCTCTCCAAAGCGCCTTTAAAGAAGCTTCTTTTCGCGTGTTTTGCCTGGTGTCTTTGTAGTGAGTTTTTCTTTTCGCTTTTCCTTTTCCTCCCGTTCGCATCGACTTCTGTATCGCTCTCGTCGCCGCTCTCGTTATTCTCTCCGTCCTTTGCTTTCCGGCTTCGTTCTCTCGCAATCGCGTCGCTCAGCGCCGTCACCCACGATTGCAAAACTTGTTGATTTTCGCATTCGCACACGACCACAGCGTTCGACACTCCCGAATTAATCTCTTTGGCTGACACGTCCATTTTGGAGTAAAACGCGAACAACTTCTTCCCTAAATATTTACTCCCCAACCCGTGTTCCTCGAGAATCTTCTCGTCTTCCAAAGTTATAACGGTGCTTTTGCTGGTCACTTCGAACTGGCCTTTTGGTTGTTGCCTCGCGTGCGTCGGTTCCGACGCGTAGTATTCGAGAACCGATTTGTCTCTCTTCGTCGGGCTGACTCTCCTCTCCTCGTTCTCCTCCCCGACGTCGCGCGCCGCCGCGGGGTTGTTCTCCTCTCGGTGATGAAACGCGAGCGACGACGTCTTCTCGCTCGCCAGGTGCAATTGAAAATGCCGCAATCGCCACGTGTTTTTGCCGTACAAATCTTTCCCGCCTCGTTTTGTCAGCGTCCCGGACAGAACCGGTGGCGCGTAATCCGCCATCCTTTTTGTTTTCTTCTTCTTCTTTGGTCTGCGGTTCTTCTTCGGTTTCCGTTTTTGCCTTCCCTCTCGTTAATTAATAATGAGAAGAGAGATCGAAAGAGAAGAAGAAAAAAAACACGAGAGAAAAAAATGTGTGTGTGTGTATGGTTTAGGGTTTTTTTGGAAAAGAGAGAGAGAAGGGGCAACCACAATGACTCCAACCAACAAAAAAAAAATGAAAGTCGAAGAAGAAGAAAGAAAAGCCGTTAAAATTATTATGCGCGTTTCTTTGTCTTTGATTCTTTGTCTTTGAAAAGACACGCTCTTGAAACTGAAGCAGACGATATACTAAACGAGACAACCTAAACGAAGAACGACGCACACGACGAACGACGCATCCACATATATAAACAACCACCCCAGAAGAAGAAGAAGAAGATCAAAAATCCTATTATTATTAGTCACAATTCATTATTCATGGGCGTGTTAACGGCACACGAACACGGGAAGTCGCGAGTCCGATTGGGACGCACGTGGAGAGATGCGTCGACGCGCGCGCACTATTTCGTGGAATGGGAGGTGGCAGTGAGACTGATATCACCGGCCATGGATAAAGCGTACACGGACGGTGATAACAGCGGGATGACGACCACAGATACGACGAGAAATATGGTAAGATAAGTTGTCGCGTTTTTTCTTTTGTTTTTACATTGCGTTCTGCAAGTGTTTCTTTCTTTCTTTCTTTTGTGTGTGCTTGTGTATAGTGCTCGCGTACTCGAACGAGCTCGGGCACGCGAAAGGTGTCGGTCGCGTGGACCTTACGAACTAACGCGTACCCTTTCTCTTTCACGCAAATTAACAACAGTGTTACGTGGTCGCGCAACGGTGTAAGGATCGCACGTCTATGGAAGAGTACGCCATTCGACTCGGGAAGACGTTTTTAGAAAACTACCCGCTTATCGCGGCGGTATCGGTGACGGTGGACCAAGCGCCGTGGAAACGGGCGAAGATCGGAGGAGGCGTCGAGCATAATCACGGGTTCGTGTTTACGAGCGGTGTGCGTAATTGTTTGGTGAACGTGACGAGAGAGCGATTAGATTCTCCTACGGTCACGAGTGGCGTGAGGGATTATCGGGTGTTGAAAACGACGCAAAGCGGTTACGAAGGATACCACATAGACAAGTTTACGAAGCTTCCGGAAACGAGAGAACGGATTTTAGCGACCGCGATTGATTGCGTGTGGTCGTACGACACAAACGATAATGGACGCGGTGATACGAGTAAACGGAAAGGATGGTTTGGTAGTAATAATCATAACGCGAACACAATTGATTACGACGTCGTCTACCAGCGAGTGCTTGAAAACATCAAAGACCAGTTCTTCGGCGACGCGCAGAGAGGCGTGTATTCGCCGTCGGTTCAAGCTACTTTATACGACATGGGCAACGCGATCGTAAACAATATTAGGGAAGTGAAAGACGTGAAATTTACGTTACCAAACATTCATTTCATACCGATCTCACCAAACGGAGCAGATCACAAATTCGACGACGACGTGTACGTAGCCACCTCGGAGCCGCACGGTACCATCGTCGCGACGGTATCGAAAAGGAACGAAACGCCTGAAATTCGGTCTAGATTATAGCAAATTCGTGAGCAAGCCTACTTTTGTACTACTATTTATTACTACAAACTTCTTGTTCTCTTCATCTACTAAAGGTAACCGCGCGTGATGAAAGACAACACGCCTCTCTGAGCTAACCCGCTAATCTGCTCCCTTTGATCTTTCGAGCATTTCATGTATCCCAACGTATTCGTCATCAGCATCCCTACGGCCATTAAACACACCAGCGCGTAGTTAAAATTCAACTTCGTCAGCGACGTGGTTAAAAACAACACCCAAACCAACGGCGCGCCGTATATTGTCCACCAAAAAATCCGTTTCTCGGTCGCATCTACCAGACGCATTCCTTCCGCATCTCTCGATTCAAATTGCCATTTGCTTTCTCCCGTGGATTCGTCCACTTCGTTCCAATATCGCAATCCGACTAATAATCGTCCGGAAACGTTTTTCGTCCACCAAAAATCAATCGTCAAAAGCAGCGTCAAGAGGACGAAAATGATGACAAAATCGTTCGAAAACCAATTGCACGTCAAATAGACGACAATCGCGCTGCATTTAAACACCACGTGCACCATCACTGCGGTGGGATGTTTCGTCGTCTCGACTTCGTCGGGGTTGGTGTTGTTGTTGTTGGTGGTGGTGGTGGTGTTCGCCATTTTTGTGACGACGAAACACCCTTCTTCTTCTTCTTTGTCTTCTTCTTCTTCTTCTTCTTCTTCTTCCTCGTTCTATACGATTGCACCTTTTTTGAGTCAAGACGAGAACGAGAAAAAAACTGTCCAAATAATAATACTAATAAAGAGTCACTCTCCCCTCTCTCTCTCTCTCTCTCTTTTTTCGTCTTTTTTGTTTTTTTTTACCGACACCTTAAACTCAAGACTCATTTTTTTTCGTTCTTTCGACGATGACGACGACGCAGTTTTTGTTGTCACTCCTTTCTTTATTACGACGAAAGTAACAACAAAAAAAAGACGAAGAATTTTTGTGAAGAAGAAGAAGAACCGAAGGGAGAACGCGCGCAAAAAAGTCGTCTTCTCGCGGAGACAAAAACACCAACGCGCTTCGAACACACTATTGGGAAGAGGATCCGGACGACGGATCTCTCTTTTTTCGAGAAGACGGGGTGGCGGCGTTCTTTTTTGTCCGCTCGCTCGAAGGAGAGGCGTTTGGGAAAAGAGCGCGAGAGGATCACGTAAAGAGCCAACTCCCCAAACAAACATATCTCGAGATATTCCTCTCATTTCGGAAAGAAGAATTGCCGGTCGGACTTTGTATAAAGAAGAAGAAGAAGAAGAAGATGAAAGAAGAGGAAGAAGAACACAAAAAAGGAGAAGAAGCGCCGCCCCGCGTGGTGGAAGTGAAAGCGCGAAAAGAATACACGATCACGAAAACCAGAGAAAGCTGGACGGACGAGGAACACCGACTGTTCGTCGAGGCCATCGCGCTGTGCGTCGTCCCCGTGGCTTTGGCTTTTTTTTCCTCTTTTTTTTTTTTTTCGTTGGTTGAATTCGTCTCTTTTTTTGTGCCAGCAGACGAAGAAGAAACTATTTTGAGGTGCTCTGCTGACAAAAGAGAGCGTTTTTTGTCTCAATCGAACGATCCGACGCGCGCGCGCGAATGTCGACAGACTCTACCGTTATTTTTTTCTCTCACACTTTGTCTCACCCTCATCTACTCGTCTTCTTTTCGCGATGAAACAGATACCAGCGAAACTGGAAGCAAATTAAAGAACACGTGAAATCGAAATCGATCATTCAAATCCGCTCGCACGCGCAAAAATATTTCTTGAAGATTGAAAAATTGGGCACGGGAGAGGTGGTACCGCCTCCGAGGCCGAAGAAGAAGGCGAGTCGACCGTATCCGCACAAAGCTGTGCCACCGCCGCCACCGCCGAAAGCTGTAGAGCCAAAGCAGGAACAAACGAAGTTTGGTGGTGTCGCTGCTGCTGCAACAAAAGGCTCTCTAGATGCGGGAAAGGCAAGTCTCTCTTCTCCTTCGAAGAAACTCGCGAAGAAACAGCAGCAGAAGCAAGACGTTTCGCAGAGTAACAACAATACCATTGACGTGGAAGATGATGGTAATAAGAAAGCGAAGCAAACGACGCCGAAAAGAGAAAAGAAGTCATCGAAAGCGAAAGCGCGGAAAAAGGACGCGAGCACTAATACTGCCAGGACAACGACAAAGAAATCCTCCTTACTTCATCTTGGAAACGAACCGCCGGCGGATGACTTGTTCAGAAGTGACGATCAACTCGAAGGCATGATAGATAACGAAGTGGAAGAGAAAGAAAACGATGAGGACGACGATGACGAGAACAATAGAGAAATCATGAATAGTAACGAAGCCTCCGGAGGTGGTTCGGCGGAAGACGATGCGATTAACTGTTTAGTGCAAAGCGACAACGTCACGGCGACAACTTCGTATAAAGAAAGCGGTGGTCATAATAAAGAGCTGATGATGACTGCCACCAACTTTATAAATAACAGCAACAACAACAATTACAACAATAGCGATGATGATAATAGCGGTGGTTCCAAGAGTAATCAGCAATTTATGACGCGCGAATACATCGCACAACAAATGAATGAAATGCAAGAGCAAGTTCGAAACTCCTTAACGGGCTCTACGTACGAGGAACGAAAAGGAACGAAAAGAAAAGCACCGAATACGCCAACCTCCAAGGGCTCTTCGAGAGGCAAGAGCAACGGGTCTGGAGGCCCATCGCGCTTAGGAAGTTCTCAACAACAACAACAACAATATCCAAATCAGTCCGCTCACGGGTCGAATCTTGGTGGCGTGCAGCAAGTAAATGGCAACGATCAATTGCAACATTCAGAGTGGAATCCAACGCAGAACAACTCTTTAGCCCACGCCCAAAGGAAAAAAGAGAATCAAAATACGCCAAACTTCCAAGTCGTGTATTCCGCTTTTGCGAAAATGTTGGAAAATGGTGGCGTTTCTGCGCAAGAAGCTATGGAAAGTTTACAAAATATGCGACCGATTGACCGGGAAACGACTATTTTGCTCATCGACAACTCGAAGAAGAACTTGTTATCTAAGAGAATGTGGGAAGATCAAATGCAACTCGTAGCGAGTGGGTACCAAACCTTCTTAAACGCGAGAGCAGAGGAGAAACAAGCCAAGTTAGTGGAGAGCATGGTCAACTCCATGAAGTTCAACAACAAAAACGCTCTCGATACGGCGACGGCGAGGCTCTCGATGGATTCGCTCGTGCCGCCGTCGCCTGCAACGCAACAAACACAGCTTCAACCCCCTATGCAAATGACAAAGCGAGATTCCGATGGAACGTTTGAGGAAGCGAATGATGACGATAACAATAACACGAACACGGATTCAGGGAACAACGAATCCGCAAACGAGAAGAAAGGATCCGAAGGAGGTTCTGGAGGAACCGGAGGAACTGGTCAATCACAGCAAACCTTTGTGGAAGTTGCCGGTAAAAAGCAGGTCAGCAATCGCGCAGCAGCAGCGGCTGCTCAGTTATGACAATGAAAGAACGCGAGTTCTTCATTTTGAGTTTTGTAATATCGAATCAAACCAATCTGTACCACTACCATTATATTTACTCGATGTAAAAGTACATTTCTTATTTATTTAAATAAGGACTACCACTGGTACATACTACGCGAGGCATCTTTTTTAATTAATAAGTGATGAACTTATCCGCTTGCTCTTGCAATAACTTTGCGCTCTTCTTCGGATCTAAAAACAATCTTTGACACTCCTCCAAATCGGCGATCGATATTTCCTCTCTACCGCTTTGTTGCGCAATTACTGCCGACGGCGTCATCAACTGAGCCGCGTGTCGTAAAGTCGTCTCGTCGCCAACCTCGCCTAATCTTGCCAAACTCGCTCCATCCATCTCAATCTCTTCCACGTCCGCTCGCACGGCTAAAATTCTTACGTTTTCTTCGCTCGTGTACGGAATCGTTCGAACAATCAACAAGCGATCTAACAAATCTACCGGAATGCCGTGAGGTGCCACCATCCCATCGGAGCCTTTTACCGGGCAAACCCCTCTATTGGTAGCAAAAATTACAATCGGCGCCAACTGCGACTCCAACGCTTTGTTCAAAAACGTAAAACATTCTTGATCCAACATGTGCACTTCATCGATAAACAACACACCTGGGACTAACTCCGCGATGCCACTGTCGATGTACCTGTTCACCACGTTGTTAATTTCCCTTCTTAACTTCTCCGTGATTTCTGTTTTCTTCGGTTTCATGATTTGACTCATCATCGAAATAATATCGGATCCGCCTTGCGGTCGCGCGTTGGCGGCGTCCAAGTCGTGTAAAGTGACATCCTGCACAATCTCTTTTCTTTTGTGCACGTCACCTTTCGGTAATGGGACGTACTCTTCTGCTTCTAAATCAAACTCCGAGGCGTACGCATCGCACCTCCCGACTCGTTTTACCGACCCGGAGTTTGCCTCCAAGTAAATCACGTCGCCCAACTTCACCTTCTCTTTCTGCATGGCGTCATAAATCGACGGGTCTAGTTTCAATTGTTTCGTCCCTTTCACCGTTTTCAACCCAACGACTACGCTCGTGATAACCTTGCCGTAGCCACCAGAAGTGCTCTCCGTCTCCTCCGGCGTCATCTCCACGATCTCGCCTTCGTACACCTCTTTATTTTCTTTAATGCGTAAACCAATCGCTCTTCGAAAGTTTTCCATCAAAACTTCCGTCTTCTTCACCTCTTGCGAGTACACCTCCGATCCGACCATGGGACAAAACGGCACTTTCGTTCCCAACTCTTGAGCGATGCCTAACGCCAACGCTGTTTTCCCCGTCCCCGGCGCGCCGGTAAGTAACAAGGCTCTTCCAGCCATTTTTTTCTCTTTGATCATGTCCACGACGACGCCGCACGCTTCTCGAGCGGATTCTTGGCCCACCCATCCGGCGGCTTGAGGAACCGCGCTACCTTTCTCGTTTACCCCGAGACCCTGTCGTGCGTTTCGCGAAGACATTCGTTTCGTCGCGCGGAGAAAGAGAAAATAAGACGCGTGAGCGAGAGAGAGCGAGAGAGAGAAAAAGAAAGCGTCCCCGATGACGATTGACCGCATCATCGACCCGCAACAACTTTGGTTTTGCGCATTGATTGCACGACGAGAGAGAGAGAGGAAGAAGAAGAAGAAGAAGTGTTGGTAAAAAAAAAAGTACCTTGATGTGCGTGTGCGTGGCCACTCTGGCTTTCTTGGTCGTCGATTCGACCTCGTCGATTTTCATTTTTTGCGTCGTTTCGTTTCGCACACAACAGAGAGGATGATGATGATGATGATGATGATTGATTGGAGACAATTGAGTTGAATTTTTTGTTTCCTCCCGCTCGAAAAAAAACAAACGAGAGAAGCAAAAAAAAAGGTGGTTGAATGTAGGGTTTAGGGTTTAAGAAGAGAGAAAAAAAAAAGGTCCGAGAAAACCCGATAAGACTCTCTCGACTGTTGCGTAGTAGGCTCTTCGCTTGGAGTCGGAGAAAGAGCGAGTGAAAAGAACGATACCGACGACGACGATACCGACGACTACGACGACGACGACGACGACGACGACGACGATGACGACGGTTCGAATGGTTTCGGCGAACAGAAGCAATAGTTCTAGAGCAGTCGCCTCCTCTTCGTCTTCGGGGAATCGGACGATTGGAGGCGCTTTATCATCGCGCAAAGGAAAGAGGACGAGCGCGAATAACGAAAACAGAATACGATTATTAACGAATAGAAGACGACAAAACAGAAGTATCATTGCACACGCGATAACGAAGCCGGAAATTGACTGGTCTAAGCTCGGGTTCGGGCTGACGGAAGCCGAGTCCATGTACATCGCCGAGTGCACACTCGATGGGCAATGGAAAATGGGGTCCATTCAGCCGTACGGGAATATTTCCGTGTCACCATCCGCGGCGGTGTTGAATTACGGTCAAGGGATCTTTGAAGGCATGAAAGCGTTTCGAACGCCCGAGGATGAGCTCGTGACGTTTCGCCCGGACGAGAACGCGAAGAGATTCGCGGAAGGTGCAGGGAGGATGTCCATGCCGCCGGTCCCAAAAGATATCTTCGAAGATGCCGTGAAGAAGGTAATCAGCGCGAACAGTGACTATGTGCCGCCAGTAGGGATTGGATCCTTGTATATTCGACCGTTGTTGATTGGCACCGGGGCGATTTTAGGATTAGGACCAGCGCCGTCGTATACGTTTTTGGTTTACGTTAGTCCGGTTGCTTCGTATTTCAAAGGCGGTCAGTTGTCGCCGATCGATTTGGTCGTGGAGGAGGATTACCACCGAGCTGCTCCAGGTGGGACTGGGTCCACCAAATGCGTTGGAAACTACTCTCCAGTTTTGAAAGTGCAATTACAAGCGAAAAAAGACGGATTTTCGGACGTTATTTATTTAGACGCCAAAGAGAACAAGTACATCGAAGAGGTGTCTTCGTGCAACTTTTTCGTTGTGAAAGGAAAAACCATCGCCACGCCGGCGCTGGAAGGAACTATTTTACCAGGTATCACGAGAAAAAGTATCATCGAGTTGGCCAGAGATAAAGGGTATACGGTTGAGGAAAGAAAAGTCGGTTTAGACGAAGTTTTGACTGCCGACGAGTGCTTTTGTACCGGCACCGCCGTTGTCGTCGTCCCGGTTGGCTCCGTCACGCACCGAGGCAACAAAACCGTCTTTTGCGAAGGTAAGATTGGCGCCACCGGTCAAATGTTGTACGACGAACTCACCGGTCTCCAACAAGGTCGAATAAAAGATACGAAGGGCTGGGTCGAGCACGTGCCGAAAGATTATCATTTGTGAAGAGAATTTTTTTTTGGTATATAACATATTCTTTGAGACTGTCGTTCACGAGAAAGAGAGGAAGAAGACAGAGAGAGTGAGAGAGAGTTTTAACGAGTTGTAATCAGAACAAAAGGAATGGAGGCATCCTCGCGTGTGCGTGTGCGTGTATGTACATGTATACGTATGTGCACGCGTATAGCGCACGCGCGCGCGTCTTCGTCGAGTACATTTTTTCTTTCGCTTTTCGTGCTTCTCTATTTTTAGCTCGATGCCCGATAGGGCTTAATGAAATCAAAGTGTCCCTCCTCACAATAATCCACAACTCTCAAAAACTATATCTAATCGCATTTGTGTTCTCCACGGAAACACGGAATCTCTTGCACCGCACTCGCCGGGAGAAGGATTGAGACGATACGCGTGGAAGCAATGAAGCTATACGGGCCGACGTCCCGGTCGCACCGGATTCAAGTGACCGCAAAGTATTGCAACATCTCACTTGAAAATGTCCCGGTGACGATGGGCGAAACGAACAAAACGGAAGCGTATTTACGGATGAACCCGTTCGGGAAAGTGCCAATGTTAGTGTGCGACGATGAACAAAAGACGGCAGTATTTGAATCGAACGCGATTTGTCGTTATTTGTGCTCCGTATCTGGACAGATGTTGTATCCAAAGCAAGAACAAGGAGGTTCTGAATTGAAGGCGAAAATCGATGGCTTTATGGATAGTTTCAACCAGTTGGACGCGAGCGGGCCGGGGTGGTTGTATCCAATCATCGGGATTGGAAAGGCGAGAGGGATCGTTTATGACGAAGCGAACGAAGCGAGGACCAAGAAGACGTGCCATTCGTTCTTAATGAGCTTAGAAGCGCATTTGAAGACAATGATGGCGGAGAAGAAAGGCACGTTTTTAGTCCCAGAGAGAGGCTTTACGTTGGCGGATATCGTGGGTGCTTCGAGTTGCGAAAATTTGTTTTTGCACTTGATTGAGGAAAAAGAATGGGACGAGAAGTATCCGTCTGTGAAGTTTTGGTTGGAAACCGTTTACTCGTTGCCGGAATGGTTGGAAGCAGTTGGGAAGATGACATGTTGTCAGGAACCGATGCGATGGGAAGGCGAGGTAAAAGCGTTGAAAAACTTGCCCATAGATCAAACCGAAAATTGCAGCTGGTCCGCGACGAGAGTGAGAAACACGTTTACATCGTTTTTTGAAAGCAAACACGAGCACACGATCGTGCCGTCTTCGCCAGTTGTGCCGCACGACGATCCTACGTTGCTCTTCGCCAACGCCGGCATGAACCAATTTAAGCCGATCTTTTTAGGCACGTGCGACCCGAAATCGCCGTTATACACGTTGAAAAGAGCCACCGATTCGCAAAAGTGCATTCGCGCCGGAGGTAAACACAACGACTTAGACGACGTCGGGAAAGACACGTACCATCATACTTTCTTTGAAATGCTCGGGAACTGGTCCTTTGGCGATTACTTCAAAGAAGGCGCCATTTCTATGGCATGGGAATTGTTAACCGAGGTGTACAAAATCAATCCGGACCGATTGTATGCGACCTATTTCGGCGGCGACGAGAAGCTAGGGTTAGAACCTGATTTGGAAGCGAAAGATATTTGGTTGAAATTTCTCCCAGCCTCGAAAGTTTTACCATTCGGTTGCGCGGATAATTTTTGGGAGATGGGCGATACAGGTCCGTGCGGTCCCTGCACGGAAATCCATTTCGATCGTATCGGGAATAGAGACGCGTCGAGTTTAGTCAACATGGACGATCCGGACTGTTTGGAAATCTGGAACTTGGTGTTTATTCAATATAACCGAGAAGAAGGTGGCTCGTTGAAACCATTGCCGAACAAACACGTGGATACCGGCATGGGTTTCGAACGTTTAACGAGTTGCTTACAAGACCGAGCGTCGAATTACGACACAGATGTGTTTCTCCCGATTTTCCGAGAGATTCAAAGAGTCACAGGTGCATCGCCTTACACAGGTTTGTTAGGTGCCGCTGATGCTGGAGAAAAAGACATGGCTTACAGAGTTGTCGCGGACCACGTGAGAACATTAACCGTAGCCATCGCAGACGGCGCGAGCCCGGGGTCGGACGGGAGAAACTACGTCTTAAGGAGAGTCTTGAGAAGAGCCGTTCGATTTGGACGCGAAAAATTAAACGCCAATGAAGGTTTCTTCCACAAGTTGGTCCCAACGGTTGTAAATATGCTCGGCGAAACCTTTCCGGAAATCAAGAAAGAGGAAAAAAGAGTTATCGAAATCATCGCCGAAGAAGAAGAATCGTTTGGAAAGACGCTTTTGAAGGGCATCGAGAAGTTTAAGAAAATTGCAAACGGCGCGCGAAATGAAAACAGAAACATCATTTCCGGTGCCGAGGCATTCTTGTTGTGGGAATCTTTCGGTTTCCCGAACGATTTGACGGAAATCATGTGCGAAGAGAACGGTTTGACGTTGAACAACGAAGAGTTTGACCAAGTGTTCAAAGCGGCGCAAGAGAAATCGAGATTGAGTTCCAAGAAGAATACTGGCGTGGACTTATTGTTCCAAGCAGAAGCGACTGCATGGTTGACAAATAACAACATCGCCACGACCAACGATTCGTTTAAGTACGTGGAAAATGTTCCGAAAGTGGACACTACGGTCAAAGCCATATTGACGAGCTCGAATGGTTTCGTGCAATCTACAGAAGGGCAAAGCGGGCCGTTTGGTTTGATTTTAGAATCGACGCCGTTTTACGCCGAGTCCGGCGGTCAAGTTTCCGATACCGGGTCTTTGTCGGTGAATGGCAAAGAGTTGTCTGTCGCCGAGGCGAAAGCGGCGGCTGGATACATCTTACATGTATTATCAGACGAAATGGTTTCAGTTTCGGTCGGTGACTCGTGTGCCGCTCAAGTCGACCTCACTCGACGCTCGGACATCATGCCCAACCACACGATGACACACGTCGTCAACTTTGCCTTGCGCGAAATCTTAGGCAACGAAGTCAACCAAAAAGGTTCCATTGTCGACAACGAAAAGTTACGTTTTGATTTTTCACACAACAAACCGGTCACTGCAAAGCAAATCCAAGAGGTGCAAAACATCGTCAACGCACAAATCAAAGAAAACTTGTCCGTGCACACAAGAGAGGTGGCGTTAGCGGACGCGCAGAAAATCAACGGTTTGCGAGCGGTTTTCGGTGAAGTGTACCCAGATCCAGTCAGAGTTGTCTCTGTCGGTCCAACTATCGACGATTTGTTATCCGACCCGTCCAACGCGGAATGGGCAAAGCGCTCGATTGAGTTTTGTGGCGGTACCCATTTGAAAAGCACCTCAGACGCAGAAGATTTTGCCATCATCGAAGAAGTCGGCACGGCGAAAGGTATTCGACGTGTCACTGCGGTGACAAAAGGTCAAGCAAGATTAGCCTTCCAAAACGCCAATGAGTTCTCAGCTTTGATTGATGCAACGGCACAAATTTCTGATTTAGGCAAGCTCGCTTCGCAATTGGCTTTATTGAAAGGCTTGATCGACGACACAGAAAAAGCGATGCCGTTCGCCTTGCGAGAAAATTTGAGAGAATTGATCGTCCGAGAAAACAAACGATACTTGGATGAAAAGAAAAAGGCCTCCGCAGAAGCGGCCGCCAAAGCCATCGAACAACTCTCCGTCATGTGCGATGAAGCCACTTCCAAAAGTGAAAACTTTCTCGTCGTCAACCTTGGCGAGGGGATGGACGTGAAAGTTTTAAGCGAGTGCGCGCAATCGATCGCCGGGAAAGGTTTGTCTTGTGCGTTGTTCAGCACGAACGACGGTAAAGCCCTCGCTATGTGTTCGGTCCCATCCGACGTGAAAAACAAAACCAACGAGGCTAAAAACTGGTTAGATATTTGTTTGAAACCGTTAGGAGGGAAGGGTGGTGGTAAAAAGGGCATTGCCCAAGGCCAAGGGCCAAACGCCGGCGCGCTGAGCGAAGCCATGGATGCCGCGACGGCGTTCGCGAAGATGTCCATTAAATAATTATTCGTTCATATAAGAAGAGAATGCGAAAGAGAAGATGCATATAGCGTGATATAGATAGAGTGATATATTTTCATAATCGATTGCCATACTACCAAATACTGTTCACGCGGCATGAAAAAAGAGCGCACAAGGTTTCCATAGGGACCGTTAGTTTATCCAAAAGTCTTCAAAAAGTTGAAAGAGAGAGAGAGAGAAAGAAAGACGTGAGACGTGAGACGCACACAAGTTCGGAACAAAGACACACACGCGCGTACGAGAGAACTCCCCTTTAATCATAGCGGTTCATGTTTAAATCTTCTTCCAAACCGTCCTCTGCGTCTCAAATCGCCGGCGCCGGTTTGCTCCACTTACAAAAGAAACCAAAATCAACGCCTTTCCAATGCGCGTCGATCGCGTTTAGTTACATGGCGTGCGCGATAGCTTTGCTCTGTTTCAATAAAACGGCGTTATCTTTATACGATTTTCCGTTTGCGAATGTCATCACGTTATCGCAGTTGATTGTTTCGACGATGCTTTTGTATGTGTTTAAAAGACTCGCATTGATTGAGTTCGTAGACCAAGACGATGAAACAATGAATAAAGTGCCTAAAGGCGGATTGAATATGAAAACGGGCTTTCCGACGTCTAAGTTGTTTCGAATGACTTTACCGTTAGCCGTCGCGTATTTGACGTACATGTTGTTATCTATGATTTCCTTGAGAGGCGTGAATTTACCGATGTATACGACGTTACGAAGAACCACGGGAGCGTTTACGATGGCGACGGAGTTCCTCGTGTTTGGGAAAGCGCAAGAGAGAGACGTAATTTTTGCGGTGATGTTGATGGTTTTAGGCGCCGTGATAGCAGGGATGAACGATATTGAGTTTAATTTATACGGGTATTTCATGGTAATTTTAAATAACGTAGCGACGAGTGTGTATTTGATAATGATTGCACGGATATCGAAGAAGAGCGGGTTGAACGCGTTCGGATTGATGTGGACGAACGGGATTTGGTGCGGCGGGCCGTTGTTCGCGTTATCTTTGCTGAGAGGGGAGATTTTTAGTACGATTACTTATATAAACGAAAACAGTGGATTCGTCAAAGTCTTGTTCGGTTCCTGCGTGCTTGCGTTCGCGTTGAACTACTCCATATTCTTGAACACTTCGGTGAACTCGGCGTTGACGCAAGCTATTTGTGGCAATGTGAAAGATTTAGTGGTGGTGTGGATAGGATACATATTCTTTGGCGGGGTGTTCGAATGGGCGAACTTTAGCGGGATGATTATAGGCGTGTGTGGGAGCGCGTATTACGCGGCGATAAAGTTGAAGAAGACGCGAATGAAAGACCCGAAAGAGAGCGAATAAGTATGTTTCGTGTTTTTGAGTGCGTGTAATAAATCTCCGATATTTAAATATACGGTGAGTAGTATTACTCTCATCTTATTCGTATTCTTATTCTTTTCTTCTTCTTCTTTCTCTTGCTTTTTCGTATCGTCGTGTTCTCATTTACTCTTATTTCTATCTCTAGCGTGCCCTCTTTTATATTCCTCTATAGTAGTTCTCGTAATATTTCTGCGTTTTGATTTCATCGTTTCTTCTTCCGTTCATTGCGCGCTTCTCTCCTCATTTTAAAAGCACTCCTCTTGACTCTTCCTCACGCATCTTGCCACCCGTTTCTTAAACCCGGCATAATCGTCCCGCCACATCTTCGCCGCGTCGATATTCGCCGGTGACTCGTCGTTCGGCGAAGACAACATCGATATGATGGACAACATAATCGTCTCCACCGTTTGCACCGGCGACCACCGTTCGCTGGCGCACTCGTACCCCATGGGATCATCCCCGGCGTCGTGCAAGATGGATATGCACACTCTTCCGTCTGGATAAACGTTCGGGTGCCAAATTTCCGATTTAAACTTCACGTCTGGTGGTTTGTTTGGGTAATCTTGCGGGAACGTCATCGTCGCCGTGAAGAAACCGCCTTCGTATAAAGTATCCGGCGGTCCCATGATGGTCACTTGCCATTGTAAGATGTTCGAATCGTCTACCAAGCCGGCGGAGAAGCCCTCGATTGGGTTTCGAGTTAAATCTGTTTCGTGTTTTAAGCGAACGTCGAGAATAACACCGCATCGTCAGCGCGGGGTTTCTTCGCGAAAAGGAAAAAAAGAAACACCACCAGTTCGCGACTTGACGACGCGGTATAGAGAGAAAAGAAAAATTAGATTGTCCTCCTCGTCCTTTCTGTCCTCGTCGTTCAGGAAGCGTCCGGTGTATTAGTACGTCGTCGCGCACGAAAAAAACAAGACTTTGGGCACACGCCTCCGTTTCTCTCACCTCTCAGTTGATTTCGCAGCAAAATCACCGCTTGATTGCTCATTTGAGACCGTCTTCTTCTTCTTCGTCGTCGTCTTCTCTTCCTTTCTTTTCTTTTCGACGATGATTTTGATGATGATGCCGACACACACAGACGACGTAAACGACGAAGACGAGAGCTTTTGTTTTGGGATTAAACAAGAACGCGATATATCGCTTTTGTTGTTTCGCGATCGACGTCTCAGAAACGATTCTCTAAAGGACGCTCCAACGGGACCAAGAACGAGACCACGTGTCCGCCTCCTCTTCTTCTGTCTTCTGTCGCGCGGTATTATTATTCGCAACAACAACAACAACAACAACAACAACAACAACACACGTCTCTCTCTCTCTCTCTCTCTCTCTCTTTTGAAGTTTTTTTTTTGA
>MDSZ01101504.1_pt1 | contig 64919 bp, 103 predicted proteins | sample 811201 | NCBI WGS metagenome assembly MDSZ01 (sample SAMN05326647, study PRJNA326480) | marine metagenome | isolation source: seawater | place: Indian Ocean: North | collected 2010
AAGAGAGTGACTATTTCGTAAGAGACTTGGCAAAGAGAATAGCCAAGGGAAGAGAGGTCGTAAAAGACGGAGAGCACTTTCTCAACATAAGGTATGTTACAGTGGGAGATATATTCGATGCATTGCTTGAGCGAGCATATGACCAGAACAAGGACTTTAAAGACAAGTTTGTCTTGGGGCCAATAGTCGTCAACGAAGCAGAGGCACTAGTGGGAGATCCCGAAGGGTTTGTCATAAAGTATCCAGAATCTAACACAGAAGAACTAACAGTGGTTATAGAAAAAGGAAAAGATGGTAAAAAAGAGAAAGTGACAAAAAAGAGGCTGGCTGACAGAACAGATAGGATATACAGTTTAGCAGACATTCCAGTGTCAGTTGACTCCCTATTGTTGTGGTTGCAAAAAAACGTTTCAGAAAACAGAACTAGCGTCATGACCTTTGACAGATTTTTATCGGGCTTATTAAAAACTTTGTTATCAGATTGCTATAGTATAAAATCTCAAGCGAGGATGCTTCTTCCAAATGTAAACTTTTCTTTTGAAATGGACAGTTTCACGCTTCTTCAGAAGAAGAGCAACGGAAAGTCCCGCGCTGAGGTGGACATTTTTGGCATGTCTGCTCATCACCCCTATCACAAGCGCAGTGTCGAAAGACCAAGAAGACAAGCGAGAGTGGCCACGACAAGTGAGCTGCAAAACGCCCTTAAGTTGGCTCGACCAAAAAATGTATCATTTGATACTTTTGAAGACAAAGCCAAATTGGTTGATTATCACCTTATCACGGCGAAATGCAAATTTCCGGATAAAAGAGAATATGATTATCTCGAAGACATGCAAGATGGAATTCCTCACTTCTTTATTGGACAAGACTCTGGCTTAGTTAAGAATATCCAGTTTTCGCAAACTGATATTCCTGGCCTTGTGGAAAAAAATGTGCAAAATGCCCAAAAGGGAGCGAGAGAAGGCTCTTCTCCTGCAGGCATTTATCTAAAAAGGCCCTACAACGCTACGGTGACTCTTGTAGGAAACCCATTCTTCTCAAGAGGGCAGATGGTTTTTATAAACCCCAGCATGGCAGGAGCAGGCTCTCTTAGGGACGGATATTCTCACTCTGCTCGACTTGGATTGGGGGGCTATTATAGGGTTACGGAAATTGCCAACAGTATCGACGCCAGCGGAAAATATGAGACTCAGTTGGAATGCGTGTGGCAGTCCTACGGCACAGCCGTCGCCAGCACTAACGATAAATCCACAAAACCAAAACCACAAGAGATACATGACGATTATCATGTTAATGAAAATGCAATGGAAATGCTGTCTGATCATTTATTTTATGTCGAGAATGGAGTAAATACAACCCCCGCGACTATGGATCCTTCTTCATATATTAATACGGATGCAGCAAAGAAGTTTCAAGGAGATAAATAATGGCAGGCAACGGCGCAAACTCAAAAGACTTGTTCGCAGAGAGAAATAAGTACAAGTTTTTTTCGGGAGTATACACCAGCAACCCAGATCTTCTGTTCGACACCTCAGCAGATACGACTTATGGAAAAAGAAAGCCTTCAGGTGAGCCTATCTTGTTTAACCGCGCCGCCGGCATCCTTTCCCCGAGCAACACACAAGAGACACTATCGACCATAAATAACTTGGACGGCATAGAAGCTCTTGACTTCGTTGCTACGGCGTTTATAGAAATGAGAGACTCTCTAGAGGTCAAGTTCCAAAGAAGCCCTCTATCGGAGGCCAGTGCTTACAGAGAGGCAATCCCCACGGCTGGCTGGAAGGACTATGCGGTACTTTATCGCGAATACCTAGATCAGGTATACGATAAGTTTGTGTCTGAGTATTTTGAAAAGTCAGGGATGAAAAGCAAAATTATAGATGTGCCTTCTTTTATCGGAGAGTTTAATATTTTTATCGGAATGGTTTCCAAGCAGGTTCCATTCTTGTTATCTTCTTTTGTGGGCTCTCACCTGTGTCCACCACACGTTAGTGGCCTAGTCATTGATCTGTCAACGGATGATTGTGGCAACGACATGATAAAGACAGAGAAATACCTAAAGGACATAAACTACTCTGCGTTTGTTAAGCATTGTGCTGCTTATGGCTTTAGATTGGACAAGAATGTTCCCTGGAGAATTCACGCCGATGTAAACTCAGAGCACATGAGGTTAAAGATGGCGGAAAAGCAAATACCCAACGTTGATGAATTCTACAATTTCTACTTTAACCGAACTGAGACGGAGGACTTTTTGGCAATGATTGAAGCTTATACCTACATCTACTCAAAGCTTATCTCTGATTTCCCCACCTACACGAAAAAAGTTGTTTGCGACAAAAGGGTGGTTTCTAAGGTCCATGAGCGCCAAAAAGTAGAAACTTTTGGCCGCTCTGATATTATTTTTGGCGAAGACACTAGAGGATACCCATATTGGTTAAGGGTTTATATATATTTGAAAATAAACGAGAATAAACTGTTGTACACCCAAGCCCAAATGGATACTTTGGTAAAAAATGCAGTTTCGATGAATTCCTACCTTGACATCTTTAAAACTTTGGTTTATACTAATGAAGTACTGAGCGAGGCAGAAGTGATCCCTGTCTCTTTAATGGAAACTTTAAGGGTGTAGATTGTACTTTTCAATTTTGGACAGCAGAGAAGAGTGCTTCGGCTTTTTCTTCGACGGAGAAATTCATTTTGGAGATCTCCCTGCAGAATATACCAGAACATGGTCCTCGACAGCATCTATTGCGGGTGACAAGTACGAGTATGCGAAGGTGTTGTGCGGTGGTAAGACCTTGGAAGAAGTTTGCCCCAAGCACTTGAGAGGGGAATTCCTGAAAAGAAGAGAGAGGCTGCTTGCATTTCGCAGGAGCTTCTATTTGTCAAAGATAAACCTGTCAGAACACTGTTTTTACGATATGGTACCGTTTGAGGATATAAGGAAGTATTTTTTTGTACAAGATAAGATCGTACAACATGTGTTCAATACATATGAAAAGCCAGAGAACTTTTATCACCAGTGTCGCATGTTAGAGTTCTTTAACGACCTGTCGTCAAAAGAGATTAAGACCAGTACCAAGAACTTGATAGCCAATGCGACTACACCGAAAGTTAGAAAGTTCTTAAGCACATTTAACAAGAACTTTTCAAACAAGATAAAGTACAACTTTCTCAGAACAAAGACAGGGCGTCTAACGACTGATAGTGTTTCTGATCTTGAGGGGACACTGTTCGATGAGTTTTTTGAGCTCGGAACACAGTATAACAACAAAAAGAGATCTTTTCCTATATTGACGCTCGATGCAGACTTTCGTAGTCTAATTACACCAGACAACGACCTCATCATGGAGCTCGATTATAATGCGGCTGAATTGAGAGTTTTCTTGTCTCTTTCGGGGAAAGAACAACCATCTGGAGATTTGCACGAATGGAACTCGACTTTCTTAAACGTGGACAGGCAACAAGCGAAGAGATCCGTCATTGCTTATATGTATGGAGACAAGAACTCAGACGTTGGAGAATTAGAAAAATTATACAACGTGAACGTCGTGAAGGAAAAGTTTTACGACCCAAAAAGAGAGGTCGCAAAAACACACTTCGGAAAAAGAATAGAAACAGATGATTTCCATGCAGTAAACCATATAATTCAAGGCACTGCAGCAGAAATGGTAATGAGGCAGCTTTTAAAGATAGAAAAGTTGTTGACAAATAGAAAAAGCTATGTTAAGATGTGTCTGCACGACTCTGTTATAATAGACTTGTCTAGGGAGGACATGGATTTGTTTCTTGATATAGTGAAGACGTTTACAGATACAGAACTTGGGGAATACCCATGCAGAGTTAAGGCAGGTAAAAATTTTGGAAACATGAAGGAAATAGAAGTATGATTAATGTAGTTGGCTTAGGAAAGACGGGCTGTTTGGTGGCGGATAGGCTGCACGAGATGGACGAAAAATACAGACCTTTTAAGATCGGGGTGGACTTACCCAAGACAAAGACCACTAGAGGCATTCCGAAGCAAAAATCTCACGAGAAATATGAAGAGAAATGCCCATCTTTGACTTACTTCTTCAAGCAAGCAAGAGGAGAAAGTTTCTTTTTCATCGATGGCTCAGAGGAAATCTCTGCCGCATCTCTGCGTGTCTTGGAGGCAATGGATCACAAAAAGACTTCAGTTTTCTATATTCAGCCGGACTTCGAGCATATGGGCGGTGAAAGCGAGAGGAACGAGAGGGTTGTTTTCCACGTATTGCAGGAGTATGCACGCTCTGGGGTTTTAGCAGATATATTCCTTATCAGCAAGCTTAGGCTAGAAGAGGCTTTGGGCCACATATCCCCTATTGATTATGACGAGACGATTGCCGCAGCAATTGCTTCCTCCATAAATTTGATAAATTATTTTTCGAAAACAGAGTCTGTTGTTGGGACATCCAACACCCCGAAAGAACACGAGAAGATAAAAACCATTGGCCTCGTCTCCTACAAGGATTCTTTAGAAAAGCCATTTTTTAATCTTAACATTGTTCTTAATAAGAAGTATTATTATGGAATGCAAGAGGAGGAACTAAAAACAGATAATGAATTGCTTAAAAAAATAAGAGAGCAAGTAAACAAACTGTCGGGAGACGCATCTTCGAGCTATGATGTGTTCCCGACCAACTACGAAGAACCTCATGTGTTGTGCGTCTTGAGCACTTCCGTGGTACAGGAGAGAAAATGAACATGAAAGCGTATAAGGGTAAATTTATCAAGAAAGATGGGACACTAAGAGAAATGACTTTTATTAAGTTCGAGGACTTACCAAAAGCCTTTTTAGATGATAAAATAAAGGGGAGTGGCAAGTCCAGTGTTCAGGAGGGATCAGAATTAGTTTGGGATCTTGACACGAGTGGCTTTAGGGTGTTTAACTACTCAAAAGCCGTTGGGAACTTGAAACAACTCGACGTGGAAGAAAAACTTTTAATCAACCAGGCATAATGGGACATTTGCCTTATGTCTTTAACAAGGAGAAAATACAATGGGTATTGATTTAAATAAAATGAGAGAAAAACTTGGCAGCTTGCAGAACCGTGGAAACGGCGCTGGTGGCAGCAACTTTTGGCGTCCACAGGACGGGAAGCAGACTATTCGCATCCTTCCTGCGGCAGATGGAGATCCTTTTCCATCCTACTTTTTTCACTACAATGTAGGAAAGAACTCTGGCTTCTTGTGTCCAAACAAGAACTTTGGGGAGTCTTGTCCTGTATGTGACTTCGCCAAGTCCTTGTATCGCGAAGGAGATGAGGGTAGCGTAAAGATGGCAAAAGACCTGACTGCTCGTCAGCGCTTTTTCTCTGCTGTCCTTGTTCGTGGCGAGGAACTCGAAGGCCCGAAAGTTTGGGGATACGGAAAGAAAGTGTACGAAACACTTCTCAACTTGGTTCTGAATCCAGACTATGGCGACATTACTGATGCAGAGACTGGTACGGACCTTGACTTGGCCTACGGTAAGCCTGCAGGCGCAAGTTTTCCGCAAACCAACCTTACCCCAAAGCGCAATACTACACCAGTTTGTATTGACGCATCTGAAGACGAATGCGAAGCTTTGCTCGCCAAGATTCCAGAACTCTCTGGCCTCTTCGAGCAAAAGTCAACCGCAGACGTCCAAGTCCTGTTGGATGACCACCTGAACCCATCTGACTCGGAAGAGCCAGTAGGCAAAGACGAGGTTGTCGTCGCCGGAGCAGCCGCTACAGCAGCTACTTCTACGGGGAAAAAGTCTGTTGACCAAGCCTTTAACGAGCTTTTTCAGCAGTAAACACAACAGATCCGCAGGGGGGCATGGGATACAGATGCCCCACTTTATTTTAGGAGTTTTGAATGCCAAAGAAAACAAAAGACTTGGGAAAGATTTCCCTCAACAACATCAAAGATATTTTAAATAAGCAGGCCGGCATGACCGTCGCCCGTCAGCTTAATAGCGGTGAAAACCCGTCCAACGTAAAAGAGTGGATTCCTACCGGAAGCACATGGCTGGACGGTATTATTTGCCGAGGAAAGAAAGGCGGGATCCCCGTCGGAAAGATAACAGAAATTGCCGGACTAGAAGGCTCAGGAAAGTCATATTTAGCAGCAATGATCGCCGCAAACGCAAACAAGATGGGCATCGATGTAGTTTATTTTGACTCTGAGGCGGCAATCGATGAAGACTTTCTTCTCAAGATTGGGTGCCAACAAGACAAGTTTCTCTATATCACAACTTACAGTGTAGAGCAGATGCTGGAAGCAATTGACTCCATTATCGCCAATGGTGCTCGTAGGACTTTATTTATTTGGGATTCTTTGGCTAATACACCCACTTCGACTGACGTCGAGGGAGGCTTCAACCCGCAGGAGACTATGGCTCTTAAGGCCCGTATCTTATCTAAGGCTATGATGAAGCTTGTGGTCCCCCTGTCCGAGACAGAGAATACACTTCTAGTAACCAATCAACTGAAGACCAACATCCCCAGGCCCGGTGATCACGTTTCTGCGATGATCAACCCCTATGTTACGCCAGGCGGAAAGTCCATGCACTACGCTTCTTCTTTGCGGGTTTATTTGACAGCCCCGAAGTCAAAAGCTTCGTATTTTCTAGACGAAAAAGGCTTTAAGGCTGGCTCGGAGGTCAAGGTAAAGTTAAAGAAGTCTCGCTTCGGTACCGAGGGTCGAGAGTGTCGCTTTAAAATTCTATGGGGCGGGGAAGATGTTAAAATCTTGGATGAAGAAAGTATTTTCAGTGCTATTGAGACTACGAGTCAGGTTTCGCGCTCAGGTGCTTGGTATTCGATTAGGACCAAGAGCGGCAAGGATGAGAAATTCCAGAAAAAGACCTTTGAAGAGAAGATGAAGAATGAAAGCTTCAGAGAAACTGTGATGGATATTTTTGACGAAGAGATTATTCAAAAGTTCGACAAGCGCGAGGGTGATGCTAGTAAATTTTATGACATAGAATCAGAGGCAGGTAACACTGACAAGCTAGAAGATGCTGTATAAGAGGCCGTCGGTGACTGTGGTCAGAAAAACACCCTTCTCGGTGGTATATACTAGGGCTTTTAGCGACCAGTGGGAAGCCTTTGAACACAGTCAGGAGATAGTGCAAGACTATGATCTGGAAGAATATAGTATTGTGTTGACTCTGGAAGGTTCTTTTGATATAATAAAGTATCTAGATATTATTAACAAGGAAAAAGCCTTGTATATGAATTAAGAAGGAAAAAGTCATGGCTACAAAAGATAAAAAAGAAATAACTTCTCTCGCTATCGTACCGCTGCGAAACAGCGTGTTTTTTCCGGGCGCTATTATGCCCCTGACGGTTGGGAGAAAAAAGACGGTGCAACTCATCGAGGAGGCAATAAAAAACAACTCCTATGTCGGCATCGTTAGTCAGCACAAGCCAGAGCTTGACGAGCCTACTGCAAAAGACATCTATCGTGTTGGTACGATGGCTAAAATAATTAAAGTAGCAAAAACGGATGCTTTTGGGTACAACATTGTTGTTGAGGGAGTGTCCCGTTTTAGTGTCAAGAAGTATACTTCATCTGACCCGTATTTCACAGCAGACGTGGAGCTTTTTGAAGAGCCGGACACACAAGACGAAACTGTGGCAGAACTCATGTCAAACCTACATCAGTTAGCCTCCGAAGTCATGGACTTGTTGCCAGATATACCTCTGATGGCGAAACAGTTGTTGGAGTCAATCGAAACGCCAGGACACCTTGCAGACTTAATAACTGCAAATATCGACGCGACCATCGAAGAAAAGCAAGAGGTTCTAGAGGCATTCGGTCTTCCTTTGCGCCTTGGTCTAGTTATTAGTCTTTTGGAAAAGCAAGCAGAAGTTCTTAAAATCTCGGAAAAGATAAACTCTCAGGTGCGCGGAGAAATGAGTAAAACTCAGAGAGAGTACTATCTTAGGCAGCAAATGAAGGTCATCAAGGATGAGTTAAATGAATACGAAGAGAGCGATGATATCACGGCCACCTTTGCAGAGAAGGGGAGAAAAGCAAACTTGCCGGAAGAAGTGCAAAAAGCCCTTGATAAAGAGATAGAAAAGCTCAAAAACATTCAGCCTAGCCAAGCAGAATATAACGTTGCGAGAAATTATGTAGAGACAATCTTAGAAATGCCTTGGTCTGACTCTACTTTTGACTCCGCCGACTTGGACGAGGCTCAGGTCATCCTTGATGATGACCACTATGGCCTTGAGAAAGTAAAGAAACGTATTATTGAGTATTTGGCGGTCAGAAAGCTGAAAGACACCATGAAGGGGCCTATCTTGTGTTTGGTCGGACCACCAGGAGTGGGCAAAACCTCGCTGGGCAAGTCAATCTCTGAAGCGTTGGGTCGCAAGTTTCATAGAATATCTCTTGGGGGCGTTAAGGACGAGTCGGAAATTAGAGGACACAGGAGAACATATGTTGGCGCACTTCCTGGTAGGATTCTGCAGGGTCTTCGTAAGGTGGGCGTCAACAACCCTGTTCTGCTTCTTGATGAGATCGACAAGATGTCTTCTGATTATCGTGGGGACCCATCTTCAGCAATGCTGGAGGTCCTAGACCCAGAGCAGAATGACGCATTCAGCGACCACTATCTTGAGCTTGACTTTGACCTGTCTTCTGTGTTGTTTATTGCAACAGCAAACAATATGTCAGGAATTCCCTTACCGCTCAGAGACAGAATGGAAGTAATCGAACTCAGTGGGTACACTCATGAAGAGAAGTTGCAGATCGCAAAGCGACATCTTATAAAGCAGGAGCTAGAAAAGCATGGTGTCTCAGAAGAGGACGCAGAGATCTCTGATGAGGTTATCCAAGAAATCATAGAGAAATACACAAGAGAGGCTGGCGTTCGCGGCCTAAAAAGACAAATGGCCGCAGTTGCGAGATACGTAGCCGTTCAGATTGCCAAAGAATTGGAAGAAAAGGTCAGCGTGACATCGGACAAGTTAGAGGATATTTTAGGTCCTCGAAAATTTGAGAACGAAGTTGCAGAGAGAACCTCCAAGACTGGTGTTGCCACTGGACTTGCTTGGACAGCAGTGGGCGGAGATCTTTTGTTTATTGAAACAACAAAGATGCCAGGAAAAGGAAAGCTTTCTCTGACAGGTAAGCTTGGAGAGGTTATGTCCGAATCTGCAAATACGGCACTCAGTCTTGTTCGCTCTAGGGCGAAAGACTGGGAGATAGGCGACGAAGACGGAAAGTTTATGGACGAGGAGGACTTCCATGTTCACTTCCCCGCAGGTGCAGTCCCAAAGGATGGCCCGTCGGCAGGCATCACCATAACCACTGCGCTCGTCTCTCTGCTCACCGGAAAGAAAGTCAACCACGAGGTTGCCATGACCGGAGAAATAACCTTACGTGGGCTCGTGTTGCCTGTGGGGGGCATTAAGGAGAAGGTCCTCGCAGCCCATCGTGGCGGCATCAAGAAGATCATCATGCCAGCAAAGAACGAGAAGGATCTTGTTGATGTTCCGGACATCGTAAAAGAAGAGGTAAACTTTGTTTTCGTAAAAGAGATTGAGGAAGTACTAGAACACGCATTTTTATCTTGACAGCAGGAGGGCTCCGTGATACTATGCATATGCAACTACAAGACGGAAGAAGATATCGAAAAAATGTGCAAAGAGTGCAAAAACAAAAAAGAGTTTATTGAGAAGATTAAAGAAAAATACAAACCAGGAAGTTGCAAAACTTGCTATAAAGCTTTGATATCAAAGTATGAGGAGGGTAAACATGGTGTCAAGTAGCAAGGGCAAGCACTTCGCCAGAATAGTGAAGTGGCGAGATGAGAAAGGCCAGCATGTTGGCATAGTGGAGTCGCAAGCTGGCAACCTTCTGGGTATATATGTTTTTGATAAGAATAAATTTGGTAATCGAAGAACTTCTCTAAAGATGGAAGACATTGAATTTTTTTAAGAGGGCAAGTAGTTCAGTGGTGAGAACGTCCGTCTTATAAGCGGAAAGTCGCAGGTTCAACTCCTGCCTTGCCTACCAGAAAGAAGAAAAGGAGGTCATATGCGCCCAAAAAACAGAAGTAAACTGAGAACGACAACAAAAGATGCATTGATGAGGGACAGAAACTCAAGCACCGAAGTCTCTGAGAAGTGGAGAACGCTTGTAGACGAAATACTGGAAAACACTCACCTATCTGCAGAGGTTGGTGAATATAAGTATGAGTTGGATATGTCAAAGCACAACATTGCGACTGTCACTAGGGTCGCCGAGGTAGTAAGAGAGGAGCTCGGAGATGTACACGTCATTGTCAGACTTGGAAAAGAATATAAGAGTGTCACAACAGATTGGGCAAAGGCTTGATTTGAAGAAGAGAGTGCTCATAATTGACGGACTCAACACCTATTTGAGATCTTACGTCATAAATCCCAGCATCAGTCCTAATGGCGAGCCTGTCGGCGGCCTAAAGGGTTTTTTGATGTCACTGCAAAAGTACTGCAGAGACATAGGCCCTACCGATATAGTTGTGGTGTGGGATGGCCCCGGTGGTTCGATAAAGAAGAAGAGAATTAACCGAGGCTACAAAGAGGGCCGAAAGCCAGTTCGCCTGAACAGAAACATCCGACTCCTCGACGAGAAGCAGGAAGTTACCAACAAAATATGGCAACAAACTAGACTGGTTCAGTATCTCAACGAGATGCCTATTTGTCAACTTATGCTTGAGAATGTCGAGGCCGATGACATTATATCTCATGTTGCACAATCGGGAGTTTTTTCCGGACAACAGAAGGTTATTATCTCCTCAGACAAAGACTTTCTGCAATGTTGCGACAGAGAGACAGTTCTTTATCGACCCTTACCAAAGCAAAACTTTGAGATAATGAACACAGTGTCCATTTGTGAGAACTACAAGATTCACCCAGTGAACATCGCAGCCGCTCGCGCCCTTTCGGGTGATAAATCGGACAACCTCCCCGGCATCCCTGGCGTGGGTCTAAAGACCGTCGCAAAGAAGCTCCCATTTCTTGGCGAAAGCACTTCACATTCCCCAGAAGATGTGCTAAAATATTGTCAGGAGAACGCACAGGACGGGAAAATGTCATTTTATAAAAAAGTTCTTGATAATGAGAAAACATTTTTACAAAACTATAAAATGATGCAGCTTTATGCGCCAAATATATCTTATGTGGGTATCAAAAAGGTAAACGAAGCACTGAACCATTATTCCAGAAACGTCAACAGAACTGAGATCACTAAGTTCATGCACGAAGACGGAATATCTTCGACCGACTGGACAGACCTATTTATAACTTTTAATAAGATTAAGATGGCGGATAATAATGGCTGAAGAGACTAATAAACAACCGAGCTTTTCATCTTACGGCTTTTCAAAGTCTTTTCAAGAAAAGCTTGCGATGCTGATATACGAAGACCGAGCCTTCTGCGATCAAATCGGAGAAGTGCTGCAGTATAACTTTTTTGAATATAAGCATCTGCAAGCTTTTGTAGAAAAGGTGTATTCCTACAAGAACAAGTACGAGTCTCATCCGACAGACTCGGCCTTTGAAACAATTCTGAGGGGAGAGCTAGAAGATCACAGCGAGATACTGAAGAAACAAATGAGAATGTTGTTTGCTCGAATTATCTCTTCAAGGGGCGAAGAAGCAAAAGACGAAAAGTATATCAGAGATAGATCTTTAAACTTTTGCAGAACACAGAGCATCAAAAAGGCGCTCCTTCATTCTGTTGACTTATTGGATACCGAGGACTTTGACAAAGTTTTGAAATCTATCGAAGATGCTTGCAAGCTGGGGACAGATAACAACTTTGGGCATGATTTTTTGAAAGACTTCGAGAAGAGATTCGAGTTCAAAGAGAGATCTCCCGTAACCACAGGTTGGAAAGAAGTCGATTTAATTACAGGACAAGGTTTGGGCAAAGGGGAGCTTGGGGTAGTCATCGCGCCAACAGGTGCTGGAAAGTCTATGGCACTGGTGCATTTAGGCTCACAGGCCGCCAAGCAAGGATTAAATGTAATTCACTATACCTTGGAGCTATCGGATACCGTTGTCGGTAAGAGGTACGACTGTTGCTTGACGGGCTTTACTCTTAACGCGCACTATGGACTAAAGGAAGAAATTTATGAAAAAATTACTTCCCTTTCGCTTGGCAATCTCATAGTTAAAGAATACCCGACGAAGACCGCAACTACTCAAACTTTGCGGAACCATCTGGAAAAATTAAGAAAGAGAGACATCAAGATAGATATGATAATCGTTGATTACGCCGATCTATTGAAGCCAATATCGGCCCAGAGGGAGCTCAGGAATGAGCTAGGTGGCATCTACGAAGAGCTTCGAGCCATGTCTCAACAATACCAATGCCCAGTTTGGACAGCTTCGCAAACAAACAGAGCGGGATATAACGCACAAATTGTACAACCAGAACAGATTAGTGAAGCGTTCAATAAGTGCTTTATTGCTGACTTTATCTGCACTATTTCAAGAACAGCGGAAGACAAGCAAGCTAATAAAGGGACCATGTATGTCGCAAAAAACAGAAACGGCCCCGATGGAATAGCTTATCCGATGTTCATCGACACTAGCTCAATAGATCTCAAAGTTTTCCCAAATGATGGAATGACAGTGGAGAGTATTGAGAAAGAAAAGACGCAAGATTATACCAAGGCAATGAAACAGAAATACAAACAATTTAACGACGAAAAGAAGAAGGAGTCTAAGAATGCCTAGTGAACCAGAAGTATCTACAGACAAAAACAAGAGAGAGCCCGAAGTGGCAACAAAAATATTGAGCGATATCACTGTCTTTATGAAGTACGCTCGTTACGACCATGACAAGAAGCGTCGTGAGACGTGGGCGGAAATAGTAGATAGAAACAAAGAGATGCACATAAGGAAATACCCAGAGCTCTCTTTCGAGATAGAGAGGGCATACAAGCTGGTTCACGACAAAAAAGTTTTGCCTTCCATGCGTTCTCTGCAGTTCGGAGGCAAGCCTATTGAGATTAGTCCTAATCGAATTTACAACTGTGCGTTCATGCCAATGGACGACTGGCGCTCTTTTTCTGAAGCTCTGTTTCTCCTATTGGGAGGGACAGGAGTAGGATACTCGGTCCAGCGTCATCACGTAGAAAAGCTTCCTGAGATTCGTAAGCCAAGAAACGACAAAAGGAAGCGTTTTTTAATTGGGGACTCTATTGAGGGCTGGGCAGACGCAGTTAAAGCTCTGATGAAATCCTATTTCACTGGCGGAGCAGAAATAAACTTTGATTTCTCAGATATTCGCCCTAAAGGTGCCAGACTTGTGACATCTGGCGGAAAAGCGCCCGGACCCGAACCACTGAAGATATGTATTAGACAGATAAAGTCCATTCTCAATGAGGTACCCGACGGTGAGCAGCTTTCCTCTATTCAAGTACATGACATCGTTTGCCATATCGCTGATGCGGTTCTTGCTGGTGGTATTCGTCGTGCTGCTCTTATATCACTATTTTCTGCCGACGACGAAGAGATGATTTCTTGTAAGTTCGGCAACTGGTGGGAACAAAACCCACAGAGAGGTCGAGCTAACAACAGCGCTGTTCTCCTTAGACATCAGATTGATAAAGAGTTCTTTATGGAATTGTGGAAAAAGATCCAACTCTCCAACAGCGGAGAGCCAGGCATCTATCTTTCCAACGATAAGGACTGGGGAACAAACCCGTGTTGTGAAATCGCACTAAGACCATACCAGTTCTGTAATCTGTGTGAAGTAAACGTATCGAACATAGAGAGCCAAGAGGACTTAGAGGACCGCACCCGCGCCGCAGCTTTAATTGGCACTCTGCAGGCTGGTTATACTGATTTTCATTATCTTCGATCTGTCTGGAAAAGAACGACGGAAAAGGATGCGTTGCTTGGCGTCGGGCTCACTGGCATAGGATCCGGAGAAGCTCAGAAGTACGACATGAAAGCGGCTGCAGCAGTGGCAAAAGAAGAGAATAAAAGAATCGCAAAACTCATTGGCATTAAGCCAGCCGCTCGTGTCACAACAATCAAGCCAGCAGGAACGTCCTCTTTGGCATTGGGATGCAGCTCAGGTATTCATGCTTGGCATAATGACTATTATATTCGTCGCGTTCGAGTTGGGAAGAATGAGTCAATTTATGGTTATTTGAGTAAGTGGCACCCAGAACTCGTTGAGGACGAATATTTTCGTCCCCACGACACTGCCGTAATTAGTATCCCTCAGAGAGCACCAGAAAATGCTATTCTTCGCCATGAGCATGCAATCGACCTGCTTGAGAGAGTGAAGTGGTTTAACAAAAACTGGATTCGTCCAGGACACCTGAAGGGACAAAACACCCACAACATCTCAGCCACTGTTTCAGTTAGGGAGCATGAGTGGGGCATCGTTGGTGAGTGGATGTGGGAGAACAGAGGACACTTTAATGGTCTTTCAATTCTACCATATGATGGCGGGACATATGTGCAGGCTCCTTTCGAGGACTGTGACAGGAACACCTATGCAGCAATGATGGAGACTTTGAGCTCTGTTGACTTGCGCTTTGTGGTCGAAGACGACGACAACACCAATCTGTCGGGCGAATTAGCTTGTGCAGGCGGAGCTTGTGAAGTAAAATGAAAGTCGGTGACTTGGTAAAAGATAAGCTATGGGGAGAACTCGGCATAGTAGTATGTGTGCCTCCAAAACCATCTATGATAGAAGTTGTCTGGTCTAGAGAAAACCCCAGAAGACAAAAGCATCTCTTGGGAGATCTTGAAGTGTTGGCTGAAATAAAGTAAAAAGACACTTGACTTTTAACAAACGTGTGTTATAATAAGAGAGCCGAAAGGCTCTTTTACTATTTGAAGGAGATAAAATGACAGAATATCGTATTGCTAATAAAAGTTTGCGTGAAATTGAAAACGAAGAAGGGAAGCTCTCTAAGGAGGAGCATGTGGCCAATTACATCAAGTCAGTTGCCAGCATCGAGGAGTGCATTGAGCCCTTCAAGGAACAGAAGAAAGCTCTAAAGCAGAACTACGTCGAGAATGGCTGGCTTGAGAAAGAAGACATCAAGCTCGCTATGAAAGCCTACAGAATGTTCAAAGATGAGGTTGACCTGGAGCAGCTTCGAGACTTTTATGAGACAGTCGGAAGGAGTGTCCGATGAAAGTATATCCAAAGAATAAGCACCTTTTGATAGAGATTGTAGAAGAAGAAACAGAAGAGACAGGCATTCTTCTTCCAGATGATTATCAAGTTATCAAGGACTTTGTTGTGGCCAAGGTGTTGGCCGTCCACCCCTCTGTTTCCGAGGAGATCCAAGAGGGCTCTCTGGTTGTTGCAGAGGCGAATATGGTTCGCAAGGTAGAGGTAAAGGGCCAAGAGCACTATTTACTACAAGCGAACTATGTTCTATGCGAGGTTAAATAGCGATTTCACAAAGCTATTTTCTAGGAGGTGCCCGGTGGAACGTTTGCTATCCCAAACAATATATGATAATAAACGAGAAACTGAAAAAACATTTCAGGCTTTTCCATCGCTTGGTTTTAAGTCCCATCCTTGTTGTCGTCCTACCGTCTTTGTCGTTGGCACTGGCAGCGCGTAACTCTGAGTTCGTATACGAGCTCTTGGTGTGTGTGACATATTATTGCAATATATTGGCCTATAAAATAGGAGAGTTAGTCTCTTGTGTTGTAGGCTGTATCGCAGGAAGCAGATAGAAGCTTGACAGATATTATTATAGGAAATTGCATAGGGGCCTTAAGGCACTCTTTCCACCACGGCACACCACTCTTTATGAATGGTGAGCCCCCGTTTACTTTTTCCGAAGACCGCGAAGAGTGGGACAAGTTGTACGCATGTCTATCTCTCAAGGGCCTTGTTCCCTTCGGCGATATAATGTCCACCGTGACGGTGCTCTTGGATGAAAATACTGTAGAGGCTCGCACTCGCGGAGTAAAGAGATATTTTGAATATGACAACCTATGGATTTATAACGACGAGAACGTTGGAGGCTTAGAGTTCCACATTCAGGAAGAAAATGATGAATTTGATGTTTATGATATTTTCCATATCAAAAACGTCCAGCCATCAACGCTCACGAACATTAAACAAGGGCAAGACTTCATGAAAGAGATGTTTACGTTCTCTCTGCACAGGGAGACTTTCTATTGTTCATTGTCTCGCATGACGGGGGAACAACTAAGTAGCACAGAATATTCAGAGCCAATTGTTAGATTGAGCATGTTTGATATCTTGTCTGAGAATGGCGTTCTTGGCTCAAAGAACGGCCAGTGCAAAAAGACTGGGAACATAAAAAGAATATCAATAAAACTAGACCATAGAGAAAGAAATGTTAGAAAAGCGGGAATGAACAAGTATTCGGACATCAAGGGTGTTCACTTTCGCAAGACGTTTAATAAATTGTCCGATATAGAGTATAATCTATTAGATGAGCCACTCAAACCATTTAGCGGGAATAATCCCTATTTGCAAAAGAGGGACGTACTTCGACACGCCACTGCATGACTGCATGATGATGCTGAAGGACGGGTACACCTTGCTGCAGAACGCCATCAACGAATGCTTGGCAGTGGGATGCGATACGATATGGATAGTGTCTCAGTACAGGGACATTGCCTTCGTCAAGGGGCATGTGGGAGAGTGGGCATATGACTATAGCACTTATGAGTATAAGATTTCAACTAGCAATGTCCCAAAGGTTCCGATATATTATGTGCCTGTTAAGCCAAGGGACCAGAACATTGGCCGCCTCACCTATCCTTGGGGAGCTATCCACGGCTCTTTCATGGCATTCCGAATAGCGAAGGGTCTTAGTAAATGGATAACGCCAGACAATTATTATGTATGCTCGCCCTACAAGGCTTGCGACATATCAGGACTCATTGACAACAAGAAAGTATTTCTCGACAGAGAAAGGCCAACTATTGTGTCTTGCGAGGGAGAATCAGTGCTGACTTCAAGCAACTTGTCTTTTACGATAAACAAATTAGTTTTCAACAAGGCGAGAAGAAGAGTAAGGATAGACGGAAAAGAAAAGCCAGAAGATGTATTCGATATCTTCCAGGATATAGAGCACAACGAGGTGAAGGTAGCGTGGCACCAAGACATAAAGTCTTGGGAGGACTACGAAAACTTCATTGTTTCAAAAAAAACGATAGACACTCGCTCAAAAGACTTGATTCCTGGCAAGAAATGGAATATAATAGAGAGCTAAGGAGGGATCATTTGAAAAGAGGAGATCTCGTGGTGTTCTTTGTGAATCAGGAGGGGGAGTACAATACAACATCCTTTCACTTGACGAGCTCCAGAGAGAAGACATTTGTGGGCAAGATAGCCTCCGGTATTATTATGAGCGAGAACGAGCACGCATCGTTTACTTTTTGTAAGGTTTTCACCAATTCAGGAACGCACTTTGTCAGCGTCCATGACATGTGTTTAGCAGAGGAGTTTTTATATGGAAAGAAAAGAGAGTAAGATTAAGTTTGTTGGCCTCCATGCCCACTCGGTGGCAGGTAGCCCGTTTGATGGACTAGGATACCCGCAGGCCCACATGGACTTCGCATACAGTAATGGATCCGACGCCTTGGCCCTGACAGATCATGGAAATATGAATGGCTTGGCGTATCAAGTTCTTCATGGTAAGCAGATGATGAAAGACGGTAAAGAGTTCAAGCCCATCTACGGTGTTGAAGCTTACTTCGTTCCGAGCGTCGAGGAGTGGCGTAAGATAAAGGAAGAGTATGACGCCGAGAAGAAGACGAAGAGCAAAGAAGATGCGAGTGGTACGACAGTCGAGGACGAAGATGCCTCCAAGTCTCTTATCAAGAGTCACATCAACAAGCGCCGCCACCTCGTACTGTTGGCTCAGAACCAGACTGGCCTTACTAACTTATTTAAAATGATATCAAAGTCATATTCCCCAGAGAACTTCTTTCGATACCCTCGCCTTGACTATGAGCTCCTCGCTGAGAACTCTGAGGGCATCATCGCCGCCTCTGCTTGCATGGGTGGTATTTACGCTGGAGACTTTTGGGAGAATCGCGAAGAGGGCGAAGAGGCTGTACTCGATGCCATGCGAGAGACAACTCGCCGCATGGTCGAAATATTTGGCGACAACTGGTACGGAGAGCTGCAGTGGAACGCCATTCCCGAACAGCATGAAATTAACAAATATGTTATTCAGGTGTGTGGCGAGATGAACGTCCCTCTTATCTCTACTGCAGATAGTCACTACCCATCACCAGACCTGTGGAAAGACCGAGAGCTCTACAAGAAGCTTGGATGGATTTCCAAAGGCAAGGGCATGGACTCGGAAATTCCAGAGAGCTTGAGTGATATGTCTTATGAACTGTACCCCAAGAACGGCGACCAGATGTGGGAGTCCTATAAGAGATACTCAGAGAAGTGCGGAGTTGAATATGACGATGACTTGGTGTTGGAGAGTATCGAGAGAACACACCAGATAGCTCACGAGAAAATAGAAGCTTTCTTTCCAGACAACACTGTTCGTTTGCCGGACTTTGTGGTGCCGAAAGGCCAGACCGCAGACCGCGCCCTCATTTCGCAATGTATCGACGCCCTCAAGGAGAAGGGATTGTCCACAGACATGGAGTATGTCAACCGACTCAAGATGGAGCTGGAGGTGATCGCAGACCGTGGCTTTAGTAAATACTTCTTGACAATGAAGGCTATCTCTGATAGAGTGTCATCTAAACAGCTTGTCGGCGCAGGCCGAGGTTCCGCTGCGGGTTCGTTGGTTTCGTATGTCTTGGACATCACCCAGATTGACCCCATCAAGTACAAGCTGCAGTTTGAGAGGTTTTTGCGTAAAGATGCCACGGACTATCCCGACATTGATTATGATTGTGCCGAGCCTATGGAGGCCAAGGAAATGCTTATTGAAGAATGGGGCGAAGACACAGTTGTGCCGATTACTAACTGGAACACGCTACAACTTCGTTCTCTCATCAAGGACATTTCGAAACTGTATGGTATCCCCTTCATTGAGGTCAATAACGTGACCAGTAAGATGATGCGCGAAGCTACCCCAAAAGCTAAGGCTGCCAAGGGCCAGACTGCAGGTGTGTATGTCCCGACCTTCGAAGAGGTCATGATGTATAGTGACAGTTTGAGAAATTTTCTTGAGAAATACCCCGACGTCAAGACTCATGTCTTGAACTTATACGGCCAAGTGCGCTCGGCCTCGCGTCACGCTGGTGGTTGCTTGGTTGGCGAACAGTTGACTAAGTATATGCCCATCATTGCATCCGGTGGTGTGCGACAGACACCGTGGTCCGAGGGACAAAACGTTCGACACTTGGAGCCAATGGGTTTCATTAAGTTTGATATCTTGGGGCTGGCAAGTCTTCGTATGGTTGAGGGGGCCATTCGGCATATCCTGAAGAGACACATGAAAGTTGCAGACCCCACCTTTGAAGACGTTCAGAACTTTTATAATGAAAAACTCCACCCAGGGGTGATTGACTTCGCAAACCAAGAGGTTTGGAAGAATATCTTTCACGAAGGAAAGTGGACAGGGGTGTTTCAATTCACTAACGATGGCGCTCAGAAGTTCTGCAAACAGGCGAAGCCAGAGTCCTTGATGGACCTTGCTGCCATCACCGCCATTTACCGTCCCGGCCCGTTGTCTGCAAACGTCCACGAACTCTATGTTACGGCGAAGAACAACCCTGGAGAGGTCGAGTATGGCCACCCACTCTTGAAGGAGATACTCGAAGAGACTTATGGCTTCATTATCTTTCAGGAGCAGTTAGCTTTGATCGCTCACAAGATGGGCAAGAACGTCTCTCTTGATGAGGGCAACTTGCTTAGAAAGCTGTTGACCAAGAAGGGTACTGGCAAGGGCAAGAAGGAGCTGGACAAGATTGAGAAGAAGTTTCTTGAGGGCTGTACTGAGAAGGGGATGCGCCTTGAGGACGCAGAGATCATCTGGAAGAAGATGGAGTTCTTCTCTGGTTACGGCTTCAACGCAAGTCACGCAGTGTCTTACGCAACCCTATCTTTTCAGTGCGCTTGGTTGTTGAACTACTACCCAGCAGAGTGGACTGCGGCGTTCTTGGACAAGGAGCCTGAGAACAGAAAAGAAGCAGCCATCAACACTGCCAAGAGTCAAGGCTTCGCCATCCAGAGTTTGAATATCAACACCTCTGGTCGCGTGTGGGAGATCTCTGAAGATGGCACCACGCTTATCCAGCCATTGACTTCTATCAAGGGTTTGGGCGTTACGGCCATTGATCAGATAGAGAAAGCTCGACCGTTTAATGACATCGAGGAGTTCTTATTTAATGAGAAGATTACCTACAGTAAATTAAACAAGAAGGCCCTCGACGTGTTGTGTCGCTCTGGTGCGCTGAAGCCTCTGATGGATGACCGCTTCAAAGGAGATAGGCACTTCTGGTTCTGTGTCGCTTTCGACAGACCTCGCAAAGAGAAGAACCTTGAGGAGAACTTGTTTAAGGCAGAGGAGTTTCTCTTGTCTGAGGGTGAAGGTCTAGACTTCTCCAACGAAGAGAGGATCGAGAACTTGGTGAACTTGACAGGGATCTTTCCCATGCACTTGGTTGTCAACGACTCGGTTATTCGCAGGCTGAGAGAAAGGTACGTACCACCCATCTCAGAATACGATCCAGAGTTAGGTGCTGTGTGGTTCATCCCACGCAAAGTGACGTCGAGAAAGACCAAGAACGACAAGACTTATTGGATTGTAGAAGTAATTGATGAAAATAATGTCTTGACAAGTATCAAATGTTGGGGTATAAAAGAGGGTAAGGATACGATTACTCTTAATCATCCTTACATGGCCAGGCTGCAGTATGACGAACAATGGGGTTTTTCTTGCAGAAGCATCCGACATCAGTTTAAGATGTTGGGATAGGAGAGAGTATGAGTTTAGCATTTTTAGGCGACCTTATGATTATATCAGTGATAAACCTTATCGTTGTAACGGGGATAACATTTGGTGTCCTCTATACCATCGACAAGATTAACGACAAGAAAGACGAAGAGTAGGAGCGGAAAATGACGAAGAAAGAAATATTAGATCAATACAATGCGGAAGCGTTTCTGGCAGCAAACAAGATAATTTTAGAGGGCATCCCTGTCGTCTCCCCGGAGAGCGATGTGGTGGAGGCCCTGACAAGAACTCTAGTGGCCAGCTTTCTTGAAGAGGGGATTTACGAACCTGCCGCATTTACTGAGGATCTGTTGTCAAAAGACAAGAGGAGGGAGCACCCCCACGGCTTGATTACTCTCATTTACGATCTGGCGGCTGAAAGGACAGACATGCAGGAGAAACACGGCCCCGCATGGACGAACTTTTCGCGAAAGATCGCGACAACAAAAGTAAAGTCAGTTGGCCAAGGGGAGATGTTTCATCCTTTCCTTTGGAGCAACCCCATTACATCTTGCTCAAGTGACAAAGGCGATGTTGAGATTCTCGATGGTCGCGCCAAAGGTTGCCATGACGACAAGGGCAATAACGGTGAGGTGCCCTCCATGAAGGGGGCCGGAGGAAAGATAAGAAACCAGAACGCCATCTTTGAAGAAGAGTACGGCAAAGACTGGAAAGATAAATATCAAAGAAAAAACATTGCAAAAGAAACTCCAAATGTAGAGCGTGATTTCCTACCCTACGTCCTGGAAGGAGACATTGAAAAGTTTGATAGAATATTAAGAAAACTTCACAGGATGCCAGATGATAGCTACAGTCTGCAAGAGGAGGACATCGCCGCCCTGAAGAAGTATTGGGCAGAAAACCCTATTCCCCAGGGTCCCTTAAAGAAGCAGAAAAAGATTGCAGAAAAGAGAGAGACAGCTATGTGTCTCGTGCTTGCACGAAGGTCCTCTCTGGTGTATGGGCAGGCAGGAATTAGGTTCAATAAGACAGGCAAAAAAGACAATAGAGTTTCATGCCTTTTTATTCAGGCAGGTGTATTGGCCATCGAGAAACTCTCTGAGGCCGTTGACGAGGTGCTGAAAAAGAAAGTGACCCTGAAGCTTGTCAAGGCCAACAAAAATTCAAACTATGCATACAACGATGGTCGCTGGAAGGCAAAGTTTTAAAGTCGAACAGGAGAAACAATGACTGATTACACAACATACGGAGTTCGATACCTCGGCTCAAAGAACAAGATCATGCCCCTCATTGCAGAAGTTATTGAGGGACTAGAGGTAACAGATAAAACATTAATAGATGTGTTCGCAGGTACGACCAGAGTGGCCCAGACTTTTAAGAGGCTTGGCTACAAGGTAACGACCAGCGACATGGCTTGGGCAACCGAAGCGTACAGCAAGGCTTTCATTTGCAACAACGGGGACATGAGCCATCTCGAAGAGCACATCGATAACATGAACAAGATTGAGCCCAAGGCAGGCTGGCTTACAGAAAACTATTGTGATGTTTTGTCGAAGGACGGCAACGAGAATGTTGTTCGGGTATGGAAAAAGAAGAATGGGATGAAGGCTGATGCGGCCAGAGACTACGTTGAGTCGCTGAACATCTCAGACGTTGACAAGCACTACCTCATCGCTTGCATTATTTTTGCTCTTGATAAGGTTGATAATACTGTTGGTCTGCAGCAAGCATACTTGAAAGAGTGGAAGAGCACACGCTCCAGCGAAGACATGAGGTTCAAGATGCTAGAGCCCATCCCAGGGCCAACCGGAGAGCATCTCACTGGTGACGCTTTGTTGTTAGAGTATCCGAAGGCATCAGTTGCCTACATCGACCCACCGTACACTGCGGCTGACTATTCCACATACTATCACATATGGGATAGCATTACCAAGTGGGACAAGCCGGAGGTCGGGCTAAAAACAAATAGACGTATTGATAGAGTTAAGTCCTCTGACAAGAGAGATATGAGCATGGCCAGCCCTTGGTATTCTGCAAGGGGAGCGCTGGACGCAACCAAGAAGCTGGTAGACAGATTACCAGTTCAGTATTGTGTATTCTCTTATAGCGACGAGGGTCTTATCTCTTACGATGAGATGATTGGTCTTTGTGAACAGTACAAGAGTTACAAGGTCCATTCGAAGATTCATGATCGTCACGTCATGTCCAGAATTGGTGCAGGCGGAGACAAGGCTGAGAAGGCCAAGAAAAAGAAGAACGTTGAGTTCGTTATTGTTATTGAAAAGGAGTTAAAATGATTATTGAAATGAAGAGAGTGCGAGAGAACATCAAGCCACCCACTCGCTCAAACCCAAGTGATGCAGGTTTAGACTTGTATTTCAACCCTGAGTATGAGGGCCTTTTCCCTCACCCAGAGAGAGACTCAGTGACCATTGAGCCAGGAGACAGTGTACTGCTCCAGACTGGATATCGCTTTGGTGTGCCGCATGGGTACATGCTGGAGATCAAAAACCGCAGCAGTGTTGCTTCCAAGAGAAGTCTTATTGTTGGCGCATGCGTAGTTGACAGCGGCTACGATGGTGAGGTTTTTGTTAACATTCACAACATTGGAAAAGAAACACAGGTCATCGAGCCAGGCACTAAGATTGCCCAAGCGGTGATGATTCCCGTCGTTCACTTTCGTGCATTAGAGACAAATGCCGAGCCTTACGACTGGTATCCCATCACCATCTCAGATAGAGGCGACGGAGCACTTGGCAGTACCGATAGGAGTACGAAATGAAAAAGTATAACAAATTGGTCAGGGACTTGATACCTGACGTTTTAGAAGAAAAAGGAGGAGAATACTTTCTTAAGAGAGTAGAGAGCGACAGAGAGTATTTTTATCACCTAAGAAACAAACTTGTTGAAGAAGTGGCAGAGTTCTTGACAGACCCAAACGTCGAAGAGCTCGCGGATATTCAAGAGGTCATCCTTACACTGGCTTTTGAGATGGGATACACTCAGGCCGAACTCGACGACGAGCGCCTCAAAAAGCGGCGGGACCGAGGCGGGTTTTCCGAGCGGTGGATCTTATTGGAAGCATAGGCGCTTGCGCCGCCAAAATCGCCCCAAAATTTTTTCTAAAGGACAGCATATGAAGTTGGGTTTGTCATACGATGACGTATTAATCGTGCCAAAATATAGTAACATTAAGAGTCGCAGCAAGGTTGACGTGTCTGCCACGATGGATAAGTACACGAAACTAGACGTGCCATTGATAGCCGCACCAATGGATACCGTGTGTGGCGTTGAGATGTCGAAGGCTCTTTACCTAAATGGAGCACTCGGTATCTTACATCGCTACAACACTATCGAAGAGCAGGTCGCAATGTTTGGTGACGTGCGCGAAGCAGGCGCGGAGTGTGGCGCTGCTATTGGTGCCACCGGAGACTTTATGGAGCGAGCCGAGGCTTTGTTCACTCTTGGTTGTGAGATGTTTTGTATCGACACGGCTCACGGTCATCACTCGCACGTCAAGAGGGCCATCGCCGACTTGAAGTCTATTTTTCTTAATAATGTGCATATCATGGCCGGCAACGTCGTGACTGCCAAGGCTTGCGAAGACTTGCAAGAGTGGGGTGCCGATTCGGTACGGGTTGGTGTTGGTGGCGGCAGTTGTTGCACCACGAGAATCGTAACCGGACATGGCATGCCCAACTTCACGGCGGTGCAAGATTGTGCGCGAGCTGACACTGGACTTACTATCATTGCTGATGGTGGCATTAGGAACTCCGGAGACGCCGTTAAAGCTCTTGCCGCAGGTGCTGACGTCGTGATGGTGGGGTCGATGCTTGCGGGGACTGACGAGGCTCCTGGGCAGCTTAAAAAGGATAAGAAGGGCAAGTCATACAAAGAGTTGCGCGGAATGGCATCCGAAGGCGCACAAAAAGACTGGCGAGGCAAGTCCTCGGTCGTCGAAGGAGTGTCGCACCGAGTACCATATAAAGGGCCTGTGGAAAAAATTATAAAAGATTTTGCTTCTGGTGTGTCAAGTGGCTTGTCCTACTCTGGTGTTAATAGCATCAAAGGACTGCAGGGGGCTGCAGAGTTCGTACAGCAGACCGGGGCTGGGACAATAGAGAGCCGCCCACATATCTTGGACACGAAGTAGATGACCGATAAGAAGCCAGAATATGGTCGCATCAAGATGCCAAAGAAGCTGTACTTCCAGTCTTTCGACGAGATGTATGTAAAGCTAAAGAATAAGTTGGTCTTTGATGGCGTTGGCTTTGGCACCTTTATGAGAACATTGGTGCAGAGCTATATTGATGACGACCCAAGGTTGGTGGAGATAGTTGCAGAGATGAAGGAAAGAAAAAATATTCAGAACTATCCCAAGTATCGCAAGATCTCCATTGAAGAGAGGGAGGCAGGGAAAGAAATTCATAGAAAGTTTATGCATGGTTTAACAGAAGAAGAACTAGACAAGATATATGATTTTATTGATAACGAGGAGGAAGACATAGATGAAATATAAATTTAATATTGTCGATGAGCTGGTAGTGAACGACAACAAACTAATAGATAACTTTGAGGTACCAGAATGTACCCGCATGTGCTACAGGTACGAAACTACCTGTCCGAACAAGGAGTGCCGAGGCTGGATTGATTACAAAAAAGACTACAACTGCGTATATGCAACGGTCCAAAACAACGAAAAGCTGACACTCAGCGAGACGGCTTCTCGTCTTGGCGGCTTAAGTAATGTTCGGATACTGCAAATACAAAATACCGCGATAGAAAAGATGTATAAGGCATTTTCGAAAGAATAAATTATTACTTTTAGTACTTTTACTAACTTTGAACACTATTTATTGTTGTATTTTGCCCCCTGTGGGCCACACAACTCAAAAAAGGGAGATCTTTGAAATGACTACAAAAAAAGAAAAACTTTTAAATGAAGGTACCATTCGTCGCTTTATGACTTTGGCCAACATCGACAAACTTTCTGAAAATTTCATTGACGAAAAATTCGTTAAGGAAGAAGAAATTAAAGAAGAAGAAGAGCTTACTGAAGACGAAGAGCTTAAGGAAGAGGAAGAAACTACTTCTGAAGCCAAAGACGAAGCTATCGACGAAGAAGTCGAACTTAAGGAAGAGGAAGAAGTTTCCGAATCCGAAGAGACTGTCGAAGAAGGCGAAGAGAAAGTAGACGAAGCGCATTGTACTGCTAACGAAGAAGACACCACTGACGAAGGATATGAGATGGGCGAAGAAGAGCCTGGCATGGAGCCTTCCGACGATGATATGGGTGACGACATGGACGACGGAGAGTCAGAAACTGTTGAGCTTTCGGATGAAGACATTGCAGCACTTTCACAAGCTTCCGCTGTACTTCAAAAGCTTCTTGGCGATGCCACTGACGGTGATGACATGGATATGGACGCACCTCAAGGTGACGAGCCCGAAATGGACGCTCCTCTCGAAGAAGAAAAAGTCGAAGAAGAGATGAAAGACGAAAAAGAAGAAGTCAAGGAAGAACAAGACGCAATGATGGAAAGCATCGTTGCTAAGGTTGTCGCCGCCCTTAAGGAAGAGGCGAAGGCTTCTAAAAAATAAAAAAGCTCCCTTAATTTTTTGAGCTCGCAATGCTACAATAGTTGGTATTGCGAGCTTTTTTTATGGAGTATATATGATTGTTGTATTGTGCACCTTGTTTTTTTTCGCAGGGTATTCAATGAGGTGGCTTCTGGGCCTAGCTAAGATTGGCTCTTATTTCTCTAAGATAGGGGTCATACTTGAGATAGAGGCACTTAGCCTAGCTAGAAACATGGATAAAGTGGTGGTGGAGAGGCTGCAGGAGCTACACGAGCGATGCCTGCACCGAGGAGACACGAGAGAGGTGCTAAAGCTCTACGAAAACGAAGATGACGATGACCTGAAGAAGTGGAGAAAAAAAGTTATGCAGATCCTGTCTGACAACTTCCCCGAGCATGTTCGACGCGATTTCGAGCACGAAACATGGGAAGAAGCCATGAATAACGTTGAAGCCTACTATTTACTCTTAGAAGCCCAAAGGCTTCATGAGAAGGAAGATAGCAGGAAACACGATGGAGATGAAGTCTGATAACTACGAAGCCGAACTGATTGAAAAGTTCCTCGACGAGCTGATGGAGGATAGAAGGTTTTGTTATGTCAAGCAAGGGGTTTACCATGCAGAAAAGGCGTTTATGATAAACTCAGTCCTTCGCTATTGCCTCTCCAGTAGGCTGAAAAAGAAGATGTCGGAAAGCGAAATCCTAAGACACTTCAAGAACCTAAACAAGTTCCTTGACGACAAGGTAGAGATAAGGTGGCAAGATGGAAACATTGTTTACATTCCTACGGACCCTCCTAAGCATTATAAGTCCCGCAAGAAAAAGACCAAAAATAACGATTAGAAGCTCCGAGGCACTATATACTACACCAGATAAAGTGGCTGGAGAGCAAGAAATGAAATCTTCAATTATCATCGACGATAAAGAAATATCTATAGCGTGGGACAAGGTTGTTACCTATAAGACAAACCCTGAATGGGGTCTACCTGAAGAAAACATGAAAAAAAGGAACTCCCACAGGAGTGTTAGAAGCGTGGTTGTACACTGGGACGGCTGCCTAGACTCCGAGATGTGCCACCGAGTAATCACAAACCGTGGCCTTTCAGTGCACTTTTGCATTGATACAGACGGCACAATAATACAACTAATGGATGCCAATGATATTGCTTGGCATGCTCGCGGCGTGAATACCCAAAGTGTTGGTATCGAAGTCGCGAACCCTGTGTTTTTAAAATATCAGGACAAAGAAAATCCAAGACCAATATGGAAGGAAGATAAGGTACATCGCAAGAATGTTCCCGACCGACTTGGCTTTTACCGAGTTCAGGAAGAGGCATTAAAGGCACTGGTTCAGGCACTGTGCGGATACTACAGCCTTCCCATTATCACGCCCTCGTGGAAGGGCATCATCAAAGACCCACAGAAGTTTAAGGGCGTTCTTGGGCACTATCACATTTCAAAAAACAAAACAGACCCTTTGGGTTTTGACTTTTCAAAGCTATTCAAAAAGTGAGGACAACTATGAGTTGGGACAAGAACATTAAAAATTACTACAGCAACAAAAAGAAGACCACAGCCATCGAGGAACCCAAAGGTCTTGAGGAGCTTATTGAGGGTATTATGGATGAGATGCCGTCCCTTATTAGTGAAACGTGGAGCTCCTCTAGGGAATCAAAGTTTAGAAAGAAAGACTTAACAGAGCTCAAGAATGAGGCCAAGGAAAAGGTGAGCAAAAAGAAGATAAAGCAGTTTATCTTGTCGCTACCAAAATACACCCCCACGGAAGCTTGGGGAGATCCAAAGTCTATGGAGAGAAAGCAGATTAATAGTATCTTCAAGGCTTTGTCTCGCGGCGGCGCAAGCGTGTCAGCCAGACTCCAGAACTTTAACAGGGTTATTTACAACCCTGCAGGCACTATCGGCTCTCGTGGTGGCGTTAGAGAGATTTTGGCCGGCCTTATTGCTCTTGAGTCACTTACTTCGGTTATTAGAAGTTTTAACGAGGCTTCAGCAGGCTTTGTCTTCGAGGGCTTTTTAGCCGCACTTTTTCAGGGTGAGCAGCGTTCTGAAAGATCGGAAAAAGGAAACCTACCTATTGAAGATTTGGTTGCTTTTACGACAATCAACGCCAAAGGAGGCACAAAGCCAGTTAGCCTCAAGCTTCTTGGCCAAGGGACGGACATCGAGGGGAGTTATACAAACCTAGTAGATGCACTGTGGACAGACTGGCCAAATGGAATGCTATATGTGATCGCCCGTAAGGACGGAAAAGAAATGTCTTTGGAGTCTTTTGATCTTCGAAAGGATAACTTTATTGACGCAATCGCCTATGTTAGTGAGGGTACCCTCTCTGCATCGGGCAAAAAGCTCTTTGCCCCGAAGAAGGGCAGAGGGACTGCCGAAGGCATGATAAATAGGATCAAAAAAGCGATTCAAGCGGAGGATGAAGAAGGTGCGTATGATCTCCTGAAGATGACAATGGGATACACCAGAAGCGAGGATACAAAAACCAAAGGTGATGTTGAGGATGATGGAACTGGCCGCGACTTTGGCAACGTTGATATTGCATTTAACGACCCAGCCCGATGGGGAGCTCCAGAGAGATCAGAAAAATTTGATATATATTTTCAAAAAAAGCTGGGAGTAGAAAGACCACTTTTGAATTTGTGGAGAGGCATTGGAGACAAAGAGAAAATGTTAGACTCTCGCACACTAAAACTGGTTCGGGATATAACTCTCTTCTACAATGACGCCTACCCAGAAGAGGGTCTAAAAGCTTGGGATAAACCGCTACAGAAGAAGCTTGGCAAAATGACGAGGAACTTCGAAAAAAATTACTTGAGGCCAATTAAGGCAGACTACGACAATGGGCAAATAAAGAAGTTCGCTGATTTCTTTAACGCCTTGATGGACAAGAGGGGCGAAACACTCCAGGAAGAGAAGACCTATTACACCGTGGAGGAGAACAGAGCCAGTTGGAAATACTATCAAGAGCAAACAAAGCTCCTCACCGAAGGCGCTGGCGGAACACAGTGGAATATCACAACGGCGCAGCTTCCAAACATAGTGGGCATTGACCATGAAACAATTGGCACTCTCCCCTATTCGGGAGAGGCTCTCTTTAAGATGGCCGAGAGGTATATTGATATTCTGGAGAAAAGTCTAGCCGGAATCTTTGAAGAGGTGCAGGCTTTGTCTGAGAATGTTAATGGGTACTTCTTTGCTCCTGAAGGGGAGAAGTCGAGAGGCGCTGCAATTGCCAAGGGGCAAAAAGCTAGAGACAATGCCAGCAATGTAGCAGAGAAGATCGAAGCTGAAGTTACATCTTACAAGACTGGTGGAGAGCGCGGCAGAGGCCAAGATCTTCCCGGCGAAGAAAATTAGAAATAAGACTTTACTTTCCAAAAAATATGTTTATAATAGAAGCAGGACACTTTGTCCTGCTTTTTTTGCGGGAGTAACTCAGTGGTAGAGTGCAACCTTGCCAAGGTTGACGTCGCGAGTTCGAATCTCGTCTCCCGCTCCACTTGCTAATGAAAGGTAACAACGGATGAAAGTATACGACGATAACCAAAGCTTGAGAGATAAAATTCTAGAAGGCATCAACAAGTTGGCAGACAACGTGGCCAGCACATTGGGTCCAAGAGGCCAAAACGTCATCCTGCAGGGCAGCGATGGTCAACCTATCATTACCAAGGACGGAGTTACAGTCGCAGAGTTTGTGGACCTTGAAGATCCGTTTGAAAACCTTGGCGCACAAATTGTAAAGCAATCATCTCGTCAAACAAACGCAGTCGCCGGAGACGGAACCACAACTGCAACTATCCTTACGAGAGCTATCATGATAGAGGCTCAGAAGTATATTGCCTCCGGATACTCTCCCACTGAAATCAAGCGTGGTATTGACAAGGCAGTAGAGATCGTATGCGAGGGCTTGTCCCAAGAGGCAAAGCCTGTTGAGAGCTTGGAAGATATTATTAATATTGCCACTATATCGGCCAACGGGGATAAGACTATCGGAGAGCTTATCGGTAAAGCCATCGAGCTTATCGGGGTTGACGGCTCCATTTCTATTCGGGAAGGAAGAACAAATGACACACATCTTGAGGTTGTTGAAGGTTTTCGTTTTGATAGTGGCATCGTTGCCGCTTCTTTCGCTACTGACGAGCGTCGAGGTCTTCTCAAATATGATAATGCACTGGTGCTAGTAACAGATGAGGCAATCGATGCTGTAGAGGATATCCTCCCATCGCTAGAGATTGCAGCTAGAGACAAGCGACCCTTTGTGGTCGTGGCAGATAACATCGAAGGCCAAGCTTTGGCAGCACTGATCATGAACTCCATCCGTGGAACCATGAAGGTAGCTGCAGTGAAAGCACCGAGGTACGGCGAAGAGAGAAGAAACATTATTAAAGACCTCTGTGTGTCCACCGGTGCCACCCTCATCTCCAGAGAAACTGGCGTATCTCTTCGGGAAGTAAAACTTGAGCATTTCGGGACAGCCAAGCATGTAGAGTCTAGCAAGCATGAGACTACTTTCATTGGCGGTGGTGCAGACCCAGAAGAAACAGAGAAGAAAATATCAGAGATAAAGTCAGAAATTGACGCCATTGACGACATCAATATTTGTCACACCCTCCAGGAGCGTCTAAGTCGCTTGGCTGCAGGCGTTGCTATTATCAACGTCGGTGCACCAACTGAGATTGAGATGATAGAAAAGAAGCACAGAATAGAAGACTCTCTTGAGGCGGTCAAATCAGCACAGGAGGAAGGAGTCATCCCAGGCGGCGGCGTTGCGTTGCTTAGAAGCAGCTTGTTATTGAAGAGTGTCGCGTTCGACAGTCCCGAGCAGCGTAGTGGTTTAGACATTGTTGCCAGAGCCTGTCTGCATCCAATTCAACAGATGGCCAAAAACTCAGGAGTGAGTGCGGATGTTATCATTGAGAGGGTTCAAGAGAAAAAAGATTCAAGTTACGGATACAACTTTTCAACACAGGAGTATGAAGATCTCGTGGAGAGTGGAGTATTGGATCCAGTAAAAGTTACAAAAAATGCCTTGCTCAACGCATCGTCGGCGGCATCGACTTTGTTGAACACAAAATATGCCATAGTTGACGATAAGTCATAGTCCGGCAAACTACTTATAGGTGTCGGAGGAGATGCCATGCAAGGTGATGAGAATAAGGACATAAGAACAGTTTTAGCGGAGTTTGGTGGAAAACTTGACATACTGAACATAAAAATAGATGAGTTGAAAGAAAAGCAAGAAGAGAGCAACCAAGCCCTTCAAAAAGTTAAAGAATCTATATATGGACCAGATCAAGGAATATATGCACGAATAAGAGACTTGGAGCAATGGAAAGCCACTTCCACAAAGATGTCATACCTTCTTATCACAGGCATGGTAAGCCTCGTCACTTATTTTGTTAAAGACTTTTTTGGAATTCAATAGAACGGAGATAGAAGATGAAAGTTAGAATGAGCTACGAAGTGGATGTTGAAAGAATCCCTCACGAAATGGAAAAGACAAAAAGTGAAATTGTGTCACTGTTAGCGGGAGCAGCAGAGAGCCTCGCCGCAGCGAAAGTCTCTGAAGTGGAAAAGACTGAGGAGTCAAAGTCTTGCATCTCCGAGGGTATATCGGCAGCCGAGCAAGCTATTAACAAACTTACTTCGCTATTGAGCTATGTTGATAATCACAAGCAGATAGCAGAAAAAATAAAGAATAATGAAGTAGAAGAGAGGGCTTTGGAAATTGCTAACGAAAGATCACAAGAGATGCAAGAGGAACTAAAGCAGGTTATTGACGAGAGAACAAAAGAGTTTAATGAAATAATCAAAAAGAGAGAAGACATGATAGCCGAACTTCAGCAACGCTTGGCTGGTGCTGAAAAGCCAGCCCCAAAAAAGAAGGCCACTCGCAAAAAGAAGAGCGTAACTAAATAATGTTTGAAAAGCCACCAGGACAGTTTGATATACACAAAGTGGAAGAGATATACACAAGGATCTTATCCATGCTGATGTCCGAGGGTTACACCCAATCACTGTCTGGTTTTGTTTACATTTTCGCTGCAAACGCAATGATAGGCGAACTTATACAGAGAAAGCTACTTGATTCAGAAATTAGCCTAGAGCAGATTGAGGACCTCAAAAAGACGGCGGAGAAAGCTGGGATGGATATGATTGCAAAAGCGAGTGGAATGTATGTTACGGAGAAAGATGGTGAAGCGTGAGTTTAATATCTAATTTGTCTAGTGCGGCTATCGTTGCCTTCTTGGTGTCACATACTTCGATATCAGAAAAAGCGATAAAAGAATATACCCCAACAATAACCAAGAATGCAGAGCAAAACAACCTAGAACCAGAGTTAGTCGCTGCAGTCATTCAGGTGGAAAGTAGCTGGTATCCCAGAGCTGAGTCGGAGGCAGGAGCTTGCGGGTTGATGCAAGTGATCCCAAAATGGAATCCGAAAAAGGACGGCTCTTATTATACCTGCGAAGAACTAAAGGATCCAAAAACCAACATCGAAGTGGGGACAAGAGCTCTTCGGTGGTGGTTAGATCAAGCAAAAGGAGATAGAGAACTTGCTCTATGTGCCTATAATGCTGGGTATATCTGCTTCAAGAAGATGAGATATTCCTACGTCAAGAGAGTAATGAACGTATACTACACAATAAAAAGCAAATAAAGTATTGACACAGCTTTTGAGATACGTTATAATATAAAAAACAGAGATCATTTTGGAGGAGATATGAAAAGTATTTTACTTGTAGCTTTCGCTGCAACCGCTTGTTTGGAGCCAATGCCAGAGTACATTGCAGCACCAGATCCGGAGCCGGAGGTATGCAGTGAGGAGTATCCACTTGAAACGCCGCCGGATTCTTGTGAGGACAGTTCTTATGGCACTTGTTGCATGTGGGTTATCGACAATGGTGACGCCGGAACTTGTAGAAAAGATTACTGCACTTATCACGCAGACAAGTGCGAGTGGGAGCTAGTCCTAAACGAGTGTTAAGATTTGTGGGGGGAAAGGCAGGGGTCACGACGGTGGCCAATGGCATGACGATGCTGCTCATCTCGGTTCGACTCCGGGACCCCCTTTTTTTGAGCACCCGTAGCTCAACTGGATAGAGCATCGGCCTTCTAAGCCGAGGGTTGCAGGTTCGAGTCCTGCCGGGTGTGCCAGCATAACGGAGAGCCAATGAAAGTACTAATAAGTTCATGTGTTCTGGGCAACAAGGTCAGGTGGAATGGTGCCGACAAACACAGACCAGACGTTCAAGAGTGGGCGAAAGAAAATGGTATAACACTTGTACCTGTTTGCCCAGAACACGAACTTTTTGGTACTCCTCGCCAAAACATAAGACTTATACAGATCGGCGAGAAGGTGTGCGCTAAGATGGGCAAGGAAGATGTCTACGAGCGGATGGAAGAAAAAGCCAGAGAGATATTCGAAAGACATCCAGACGCTAGGGGTTTTATTGGCATCGCCAACTCACCGTCATGCGGGGTATCCGTTGGGGTAAAGAACAGGGGCTCCGTTATGCGAGGCGTCATGCACCTGCAGTCTCCTGTTCCATCTTGTGAAGTAAACCAATTAAAGAGCGAGGGAGGGCAAGAAGTGTTTCTTACCCGCTTGTTTAAGAATGCATACAACAAAATGGGTTGACATACCGTTTAACTTTGTGCTATGATACTTACTTCATACCTCAGCAGGAGAGATCATGGAGAAACAACAAGTTGAAATGGGCCAGAGAATCGAAGAGGTCATCCGCTTCAAGAAGAAAAACGATCCAGAAAACCAGAGCATTATAGACTTTTTATCATCTCTAGCTAATAGTTATCATAAGTTTGGAAGACTCACCGAAAAGCAAGAAAGAGCTTTCGAGAGAATAGAGAACTTTACGAGGCCAGAAGTGATAAGAGCACATAACGAGTGGGCAGAAGAATACAGAGAAAAGTACAAGAAGAGGGCTACCATTATTGCCAAGCAATATCAAGAAGGTCCAGGTCCGTACTACGAAAATCTTTCTAGGAGAATCTTAGAGGATGAGGAGTTCGTCCCGTCACGAGTTGCTTACCAGAAAATGTGCGATAACAAGTACGCAGATAAGGCACACTATGAAATCACTAGAGAGCCAGAATTTTCTCTGGGCTCTTTGGTGCTTCTTCGCGATGCTATGACCGTTCATCACTCTCACAGAGGAAAGATGGCGATAGTGGTAAAAAACGATTATAATCACATCTCTTCATTCGCGAAGGGCTCAAAGAAATACAGAATTGCAATGATCGGCAAAGACAGGCACATATTTGAGTGTGAAGAAAGGCATATAAAGCGGGAAATATCAGGGTAGTGAACAAGTATACGCCTCTTGACATAATAATATACGCTCTTAGTGCCATATATCTTGGCTTTTTAGTCATTGCATCATTTATGTGAACGACTATTTCACAATTTTGACACATAACTTTTCTATTTTTCTGATATAGTTATAGTATGTCAAACAGATTACCTGAACAATTTATTAATGAGATGTTTCTTCGAAGACTAGACAGGATGCGCATTGATCCCGACCAAACCATCCCAGAAGACTTTGACGACACTCTTATCGATGGTGATATGACTCTCACCGACGACGATAAAAAAACTTTACAATTTTTCGAATAAACACTTTACAACCATTCCGGATAGTGCTATAATGATCTCAGGTCGAAATTTCTTTTCGACGGCCATTAGCTCTTTTATGCTCTTGGTTTTAACATTACTTATAATAGGAGTAAAAAAATGAAAAAAACAAGATATACACCAAAACAGCTCTTGAGAATGAGACTAGACTTGCTTGGCATTCTCGGAGGCGACATGGACGTGAAGCTGGTAGTTATCCCTTGGGAGGTAGCCGCAGAAATACTGCTTCACCATAACGGCGAGAACAGAGCCCTTGACAACAGGCAAGTTCTCAAGCTCAAGGGTGAAATACTGGCCGGCGAGTTTGACGGCACTGTTACCGGCATAGCTTTTAACGGCGAGGGCAAGCTTCGAAACGGTCAGCACAGCTTGACTGCTCAAGTGCAGTCGAAGAAAGATGTAGAGTATGTCGTCAAGACTAACGTTAAAGATAGTTACTTTAAATATTGTGACATCAACAAAGCTAGGACTGCTAGAGATGTGTATACAATTGGTAAGCTGGATCGTGGCGAAGAACCAACATGTGCTGCTGAAAAGGCCGCCGATGCCTCTCGTCTTTTGTCTGGCTTTGGTTCTACTCGTGCCGGAAAGCACACGCAAGCTTCGTATGGCAATTTCGCCCTCGTTCCGGAGAACGAAGTTGTTATGGATGAGATTATCAAACGCTCTAGGGGAGGATCATTCAACAAAGCGGAATACAGAGCCGCTGCTCTGAACTTGTGCATGTTGAATCCAGACAAGCATGAGCAAATTTATTCTTTTGTTGATTTGCTCAATAAAGATATTATGGCTTTGATGTCAGTGGTCTACCCAGAGGATCACCCCATCAAGAAGTTGGTCAAGCATGTTCGCAAGGAGGAGAATAAATGCCGCAAAGAGCCTCGCTATAAAATCATGCCTCGCGAATGGTACGCATACGCACTGAGTGCTTATACTGAAGCTCTTGAGTACGACATGGATAATCCCCCTAAGAGATCTCGCAAGAAAGCTGTCGCGATCTCATGGGATCCTTATAGCGACACTACCTTTAAACTATAGATATTTGTCGGAGACACTTTCGCAAGGGCACTTATTTTTAAGTGCCCTTTGCTTTTTTCAACCATACTTATAATATGGTACCAAGCTTTACAAAACATCCGAGCTCCGTTGGAGAGACTTATTTACAACACATGAAGAAAGCAACTCTATTTTCTTGCAAGTTGCTTTCTCTTTCAGTTTGCTGTTTCATTCACGGAGTCTTGCCCTTCATGTTTGAAACAACGGCTTCAGACGAGATAGAATGTCTCAACAAGAAGCTGCAGGCACGAAGAGGAAGGGAACTTGGCGAAGACTAAGCTTTATGTTCGAACCACCTGCATGGCCTGCCGTGGTAAAGGTGGCCTGCATTGTCATTATTGCGACATCGATGGTAAAGTTTTTGTTGAAGCTTCTTATAAAACCGTGGTAAGATACTTAAACGACATGGAAAAAGAAGATCTTAAGGCGGAAATATTAGACAAAATCAAGGAAGAATAATAAAAAAACCGCTTGACAGGTCCCAGGAAAGTGATTTATCCTCGTATTTGATCATATTTACTTTATGCGGAAAAGATTATCTAGGATTTTTATAGTAAGCGCGGCTATGTTGGTTGCGCTGGTCGCATGCCCTCAGTGTGATGAGCAGTTGACACGCTTCTGCCCTCCCCCAGAGCCTTGTGCAGCCGGAACAGACGGGGAAGTCTTGACAGGAAATGACCTTGATGGCATGGTTGAGTTGGGGGAATGTTCTTTTGGTACGACGGTGTGCGACAATAGTGACTACTCAGTTACTTGCGAAGAGTACGTTGGCCCACAAGACGAAGAGTGTAACAATAAAGATGATAACTGCAACGGCCTGATAGATGATGGCTTGTCCGAAGACAAGGACGGTGACGGGTTTAACTCACTGGACTCTTGCTTGAACGCACAAGACTGCGACGACACAGACCCAGAAGTTAGACCCATGAGAAGTGAGGTTTGCAATGGTTACGACGATAACTGCAATGGGGAGGTAGATGAGATACCCCCTGTGACGTGCTGGACGGGCTCTGACGACGTTATCTTCTCCGAGGCCACCCCATGTGCCACTGGCATCATGAAATGCATTGACGGGCAAATGACGAACTGTGAGGGGCAAGTGCTAGATGAGCAGGAGAGGTGCGACGGTATAGATAATGATTGCGATGGTGTCATCGACGATGATCCTATGGAACTTATGACGTTGGTCCAAAGAATGTGTGGATACAACGATGTTGGAATTTGCTCTTACGGATTGGAATATTGTGTCGAGGGAGATATAAAATGCTTTGACGCAATCATGCCAGAGAATGAGCAGTGCAACAACCTTGACGATGACTGCGACGGCACAATAGATGAAAACCTCTACCAGCCATGCGAAACTATTTGCGGAGATGGTATGGAAAAATGTCGAATGGGCAACTGGGAAAACTGCAACGCACCACAACCATCAGTAGAGCTTTGCGACTACATCGACAACGATTGCGATGGTGAGATAGACGAAGGATGCCTTTGTATAAAGGATGATGTTCAGGTTTGCCGACAAGATATTTATGACACAGAAGGCAATCTTGTGAACTGTGGATGGGGTTTCCAGACTTGTGACGAGTGGGGAATATGGGGTCCATGCATCTACCAAGGCATCGAGCCAGAGATTTGTGATAACTGGGACAACGATTGTGACGGAGAGATCGACGGCATTGTATCCATGTGCGGAAATAATCCAAACTTACATGGAATAGGCCAATGTCAAATGGGAACTTCAACTTGCGAAGTTGGCGAGTGGGGAGAGTGCATTGGAGAGGTTGGACCCGAAGAGGAAGTCTGCGATGAGCTTGACAACGATTGCGATGGGGAGATTGACGAAGACTTAAACGCCCACGAAAAGGTGGATATGGTTTTTGTTGTAGATATTTCTGGTTCTATGTGTCCGTACATTGAGGCATTGCAACAGGGAATAGCGGCATACGTTGCCGACTTTGATGAGACTGAGCACCGCTTTGGTTTGGTTATTCACCCAAGCAGGTGGCACACGAATTCATATGGCAACGCTGTTGTTATGACACAGAGTGGCATGGTTGATGCTGCAGGTCTTTCTAGTTTATTGTCTGGCCTTGGCTGCAGCGGCGGAGGTTGGGAAAGAACGACTGACGTTGTTATGGCCGTAACAGACCCACTTAATCCTCTGGGCATTCCGTGGAGAGGCGATGCGTATCCTTACGTCATCAGCATCAGTGACGAGGGGCCACAAACAAGCTACAACCAGCAACCATCTGACATTGGAGTTCAGGCTGCAGCTTGTCAGATAGGCTCATGCGAACCTGGGGACGAACTAGAGATCTATTTCATAGATCAGTTGAGTTCCCTCAACTCATGGATGGCCGCCGCCTTCGGAGATCCAGATAGAACGATTGATATTCACCCGCCGAGTCCATCTCGATATACTGAAATTTTAAGGGATATTTTTCAAGACGTTTGTTTCTGATAAAAATAACTTTACATTCCAAAACAAGTTTGATATAATATTGAAAACACATTTCCACAAAGGAGAGGAAAATGCCTAGTTTGAGAGATGCCATGAGAAGTGTGGCTCAAAACACTTCTAAACTTCTGTCTCCCGATTTGCAAAACAAGGTTGTTGTTGCACTGAAGGATATGGAGAAAAAGTATGAGGAAACACAAGAGAAGCTTAGAGCAGCACTATTTGACAAGGTTTCCCTTGAGAACGAAGTCTTATACCTAAAGAACAAGCTGGAAGAGGCAAAGAAGGAAGTAAAATCCATCAAGGAAAAGGCTACCAAAGCAGCGACTCCAGCCACCAAGAAGGCCAAGCCCAAGGCAAAAACTAAGCCCAAGGCAAAAGCGCCCGCTAAGAAGAAGACGTCCACCAAGAAAAAGAAGTAGGTTAGAATATGAGAAAATGCTCATACTGTAAAGAGCCAACTCACGATATTCGAAAATGCCCACATAGAGAGCGGCACATTCCTTTGATACGGGAGTGTGCAAGGCTCTTCTTTACCTCTTTCTACGACGAGCTGGAAGAGAAGGGCATTGGACATATGTCTATTTTGAAGGTAGCAAACAAGCCTCATTACTTTTTCTCTAGGGAAAAGGGCGAGTACGTTTACGAACCAAACCGCAACTTTTCCACGGGAACTGTCGGCAGCCTGTACGATTCCAATAGTGGGAGCAAAAACACGTTTGCTGTAACTGCCATGCCGATGGCCAACTGCGGCTTGTTCGGCGCAGCCTATACTAATGCATTTCCGATTTTGAGAAGGATGGCGGAAAAGATGTACTATAATCTCTGGGCGATACACAACTACAACGAAGAGTTGAGTGCGGATATGAAAAGACAAAAGCCGAAAGAGATGTCAGACGCAGCTTTCAGGAGAATACTTAAGGGCGTCTATAGTCGTGACAAATTCATAGAACTTACGTCTCTGCCTCTTGCCCCTCGTGGACATGAGAGGATGACAGGCCGTTCCCACTACACATCACCCTATCATAAGTGCGATCTCAGAGAGCGGGAACTGGTACATGTCAGCAAGCCATTCCTATCAGCCGCCAACTTGTTCGCACACAGGCAAGTGCAATCCTTCTTCCAACAGCTTGAGGCTTACGACAGCGATTGTATCAAGGAAGTAATATCGGGAGACAAGAGCACGATGGAACTTCTTGAGATGGTGCTAGACGGCATTCACAGAGAGCTGAACTGTGGCTATAGCTTCCTTCAGCTTTCGGAAAATGTTGAGGTAATTTCAGCTTCTGGGGCAAAAATGCACAAAAAGCAAAAAAATGTTGAACTTGCTGTTGACATTACCGAACAACAGTGGTATGATGTAGTCAGGCTGTTTATCAAGAGAGTTGATGATACGGTTCAGATGAGTCGCAAATTTGGTTAACTAAAAAACAAGGAACAAAAATGAGCATTTCTTTTTCTTCACTAAACAAGTGTTTGCCTTTAGTGACAGGCGCTAGATTTCCTGTCCTCCTTAGAGGGCGACACGGCATTGGCAAGAGTCAAGTTATTTATCAATTCGCGGAAAGCGTAGAGCTTCCAGTTGTTGAGCGTCGAGCGTCACAAATGACTGAAGGCGACTTGCTCGGTATTCCGAGCCAAGAGTCATACGAGGTTAATGGCCACCAAGCCTCCAAGTTCCGACCATTCTCATGGCTGGTTCAGGCATGCACAGAGCCAGTTGTTTTGTTTTTCGACGAGATCGACCGAGCAGTGCTTGAGGTTCGGCAGGGCATCTTTGAATTGACGGACAGCAGAAAGCTAGCAGGGTGGACTCTGCACCCAGACACCATTATCTTTGCGGCCATCAACGGAGGTTCTCAAGAGAGCTCGTCATATCAGGTTGGCGAGATGGACCCAGCGGAACTAGATCGTTGGTCCGTTTTTGATGTCGAGCCTTCCCATGAAGACTGGAAGTCTTGGGCGGATGGTAAGATATGTCGTGAGATAATTGAGTTCCTCGATAGGGAGCCAAAGTTCTTAGAGTTCGAAGACGAGCACTCCCCAGGGACAGTGTACCCCAGTCGTAGATCTTGGGATAGGCTGAACTCTACTGTTGGCGAACTCATTGATCAATATATGCACAGTAAGGACGAAATGATTTTAGAGTCTGTCTACAGCATATCCTGCTCTTTTATTGGCTTGCCAGCGTCAGTATCTTTTGCTGATTATTTGAAGAACTGCGAAAGAAAGGTGTCTGTTGAAGATGTCTTTCTCAAAGGGAAGCTCGGCCTAGTTGAGGACTTTACTTTGTCGGAGCATTGCGATCTTATCGAAAAGCTGGAGAGCGATGGCACGTCCTTCTTTCTCAACAAAGAGGAGCTCCCTAGCGACGTGATGCAGAATGTCTGTGACTATTTCGTACAGGTACCATCAGAAGCTGCAGCCAAGCTTTGGGCGATTATTGGTTCTGGAGAGTTGAAGAACATCGTGGCTTTTCACAAGTCAGTAGCTTCGGACGGTACTGTGATAAGAGATTATATTGTGGATATTTTAAGCTTTTTCGAGGACCAAAAAGATGACTAAGAGATTTGATATGAAAAGGCACCTCTCCGCTTTATTGCGAGACGAGCCTTTTTTCTCTTATATTTCGTTACAGATAGATAAACTGAGATACGATGGTATCCCCACTTGTGCTGTGCGCTTCAACGAAGCTACCGCAAGATTCCAGTTTCTTTACAACGAAGAGTTTATTAGCTCTTTACCTCCCAAGCAGATTCTGGGAGTCCTTAAGCACGAGTTCTATCATCTGATATTCAATCATGTGACGGGCCACAAGAGGGAGAACCACAAAATATGGAACATTGCTGCAGACCTCGCTATCAATACTCACTTGGTGGGAGAGCTTCCTGATATTGCAGTGTTTCCGGGGCAAGGCATCTTTGAAAATATGCCACCTGGCAAAACTTCAGAGTGGTATTACCAAGCAATACTCTCCCAAATGTCTGAAGAAGACGTGGAAGGCGTACCAGAGCTTGACAGCCACGAAGACTGGGAGCCAAGCCCAGACGGTACTGGGGATGCAAAAGCTACAGTATCCTCTGAGATAGCCAACAGTAAGCTTGAGGAGGCAGTTTCAAAAGCAGTATCAGAGTGCTCGAAAACAAACAGGTGGGGAAACGTGTCTGCTCCATTAAGAAACAAACTTATAGAGAAGTATGTTGGAGCAAACATTAGCTGGCAGAAAGTCCTTCGATATTTCTGCAAGACATCACAGAGGATGGACAAGAACAGTACTGTCAGGAAGATAAACAAGAGATTTCCATATGTGTTTCCCGCAAAGAAGGTGCGGCGTGTGGCAAAGATCGCCATTAGTCTTGATCAATCTGGCTCTGTCGATGATAAGATGTTGGCTGACTTCTTTGCCGAGATAAACGTTTTAAGTAGTATCGTTGATTTTGACCTCATCCCTTTTGATACCCAAGTTTATGAGGACAAAATTGTCAAAGTCAAGAAGGGAACAAAGGTCAAGAGAGAAAGAGTTTTAACAGGGGGAACAGATTTTAATGCGCCGACCAGCTACGTCAACGAGGGCAACTATGATGCCCATATCATTGTTACAGACCTTGGAGCCCCGACTCCAGGGAGAAGCTTATGCAAGCGTATGTGGATAGCACCAAAAAGAGTTATGGCTTATACGAATTTTAAGTGCGGGAATGAGAAAGTTCTTGGTATTTAGTATATGGACGGAGCTCTCGTGCTTGGAACAAAACCTTGGAACATCCCCTTCGGTGTGGGCATCGTTGTTGGAGAAGCAAAGGAGGCGAACACTTACAGGATAGCCTGGGTTTATAACGGCGACATCCTGAGACGTGTGGAGCATCGAGAGTGTTTTACGGAAGTATCTGGAGGGCACATACATGGCAAAGCACTTGAAGCCGCTTGAAGAAGACGGGATAAACTTATGGAAACTATTGGCACCTGATTCGGAGTATGAAGGCGAGGAGCCTTGGGTCAACGAACCAGACAAGCACAACCTTCTCGTAAATTGTTATGTTTACAGCCTTTTTGCGACCATTGAGGCGACCGTTTTGATGTACGCCTGCACTGATTCTGAAAGCGGAAAAGAACTTAAGAGGAAGAGGGCAGGCTTTGTAAGGACGCTGAAGTGGATAGCGAAATACTATGAAATGCTGAAAGGATTGGAAGAGCTGTGAAGATAGGTGATTTGGTGAGAGTAAAAACAGATATTCTTGGCGACAAGGGTGAGTTTATAGGAAAAGTTGGAAGAGTCATAAAAATAGAGCCCAAGTGTGAGGGCGAATATGCTACGGTGCTTTTTGACAAGGGCGCAGAACATTCCATCTTAAACATGTATAAAGACAGAAGATCCTTCTGTTTCAGCGTCGGAGAACTAGAGGAGAAACTGTAAATGCCAGCTTTTAAGAGGGGAGAACTCTGCTCTTTGGTGGATGGCTCCGTCGTAATAATCTTAGACGAAGAAATAAAGACCATAAATTATGGCACCGAACAGAAAAGATATATTAAAGTTTCCTCTTTGTGTGATAAGATATTAAGTAACAATCACATAGACGTTACTTTTTTGGTAAAAATACCACAAGAATAGAAAGGCCAAATATGAATAAGGCTCAGAGAAAAGAGATCGATCTTTGCGTTGATAGCGTTATATCTTATGTGCGCTTTAAGACAGCGAAGGAGATAAAGGAAGAAGTTAATGACATTTTGAATGCTCAGTCGATGCCAACTGCCTCGTTGACAGAGGTTAGGGCGTCCATCGATAGGATAGACAAAGTTCACAAACTAAGAAGAAGAAAGAGTTCGGATTCTTTTGCATATACAAACTAGAAGGAGAGTTTATGACCACCAAAGATGAAGCAATGAAAGGTAACATTGATATGGAAGCTAAATATGATATTGACGAGGAGAATGATTACGTTATCGTCTTGAAACCGAAGGGTGTCAATGAGTTTTATTTGCCAAAGCAGGTACTCATTGAGGATGACGAGGGAAATGCAGCTATTGACACGGAGAATGTTGACATCCGATTTGTCTCTACTAGCTTTTCGCTCAAAGACAAAGCCACTTTTGAACAAATCATTGAGCGCTTTAATGAGTATGCTGCTTCTCAAGCAGAAGAGGAAGAAGTTTAAGGTTGATGACATTGTTGTGTCAACTTGCCAACGTAAGATAAGGATGAGCTTGTGACGTATAATTACAATCATGCTAGAAGCTTTCTTTATACTCGCACAGCTCCTTACGTTGGCAATGAACACAATGGAGAATGCCAAGCCCTTGGACTGCTACAGCTACTCTTCGGAGGAGCAGTGCTGCATATGGAGGGCGCAGCCACAAGAAATAGAAAACACAGAGTGTTATATCCATGCATGCAGAGTTCCAGAGACAACTTCTTGGAGTATAGAAGATATGTCATGCAAGCAAAAGTAGGTAAATAATGAGAAACTTTTTTCTGGGAGTTGTAGTGACAATGATGTTACTGGGCGGATCTTTAAATTCACATGAAACGCTCAGAGATATTGAAGCAGCAGAAAAAATGATTGATGCTTGGGTGCATGCAAAACACTGTGAGGTGGCCATAGTTAAAGATATAGACCTTTTTGATCGCAAGGTTCTAGTAAAGGCCAGGGGAACTTATTTTGTCATGACAGCATGGAACTCGGAGACATTTGAAATTTGCCCAATAGCCAAATATAAGACAGCGGATCCCAAGAACTGGAAGCCCTAGTGCGAGATCCCGATGGATCTATTAGCAGATCTGCAACCCCCGTAAGTACCTGATTTATCGTCCAAGTCCAGTAATTTGGCCTAAGTCCAGCAATGTCGTTTTCCCTCTAAGTACCTGTTTTTAAAGGGAAAAAAAGATGAAAAAAGCCTTGATCTTTTCGCTCCAGGGTGTATAATTGTAGCATATTTTGAAACAGAGAAACGAAACCGAAAGGAAATAAGTTATGCCAAGTATCGACAAACCATTCATCTACACCCGCAAAGATTACCTTAAAGGAACAATCGATCACCACACATACTACCGAAATTTGGTTAAGCCTGCTTTGGTAGAGTTTGTGAAAGCCGCATTCGGCATCAAGTGGTTGACCGATACCCGAAATGACGGGCACTTCAACCACATTCCATTGCGAAAATGGGATGCTATCAGTTGTAACCCCCACATGCCGTCTAAATGGGACTGGGAACTGGTTGAAGACTACCCAACACAAGCGGGTCTTGTTTGTGTATTGAAAGCCGCTGCAAGAGTCGCAGTAGAACAGGAGCAACAATAATGTCTAACTTTCCTAACACCCTCTCAAAACACAATAATTTAGCAGAAAACTATGCGACCCGCTTGGTCGAAGATATGGATATGGATACCCTTGTTACGATAGCAATAGAGTCACTTCATCAGCAATTTTACACCGAGTACACGCCCGAGCAATTGAGAACTGAAATTGAAGAAAATGGTTGTTATGACGACCTTTTAGAACAGGAGCAACAATAATGATGACTAATAGAAAACGATGGATGTCAGATCACATTACAATGAAGACCATTGAAGCAATTGAGAAGGTGTTTTTGATTGAGCCAAGCCATCATCACGTTATTCCGGCTGAGGAAGATCCGGGCGAATGGGCACTGAGCGCTTACGCCGTCATCTATCACCACGGCAATATGCCGAGCATTGAGCGTATCGAGGAGTGGAGTCAAGTATCTGATCAATTGCCTGACACGTTCTATGTAGAAGCTATCAATAGCGAAGTATCCGCTGTCTTTTCTTTATTATAGGAGTTAGAATGTTTAGACCAAATGCAAATGCAACCAAGCGAACCAAAAACCGCTTTCGCGAACACACCATTATCCCTTTCTCAGAGGAGGAGGGGCCAATTGGGAAGAGTGGGGAGCAGTTTTCAGACACTGTTTTCGGCTTCAAGGGCCGCAGATGCCAAGCATTCTGCAGCGTTGAGAGAAACCCCAACCTGACCCAATACCCACGGTGGTTTGGCTGGATACCTGTTGATGAGATTGAAGAAGTGATAGAAGAAGAGAAGCGGGAGGAAGAATAATGACGGAAAGAGAAGAATTGGAAGCAGTATTGAAATTTCTTAACTTAACAGAAGAAGAGTTTGACTTTTTGTGTGAAGTAGCGTATAATAAGGTCATCAAAAAGAGGGTAGAGAGGGATCGCCCCAAGCCAAGAGGAAATTTATAACATGGTAACAGAATATATTCAAACTATACAAGACTTGGCCCGTTACGAATTCGGCAACGGCATCTATACTGAACCAGCAAACAGCTCTCAGTTTTGGCAGGTTGAGGACCTGCAGGTGGTGATGAGGGCAAAGTTTCCTGACCTTAAGTCGGCCAAGGAAGCCCTGAAAATAGCAAAAGAAACCAAAGAGAGGATCCTATAATGAAAGCAGCACATGAAACTTTACTTGAAGACCGCTTGAACTGGCTTGAGCGCCACCTCACAAAGTCTGTGAACTCCTTTGCCCCTTGGGAGCTTTTGAGTTTTCTATCCGACTTGGGGGAGCTTGATGACGATGCTCGTGAGCGTATCTTGCAACTCGCTCGTGTTACTTATGACTATGTTATCGAGAACCAAGAGCCAGGTGCTTGGGACTATGGATGCTATCGAGACTAAAAGGAGAAAGATATGCTTGCCCCGACTATTAAATCGCCACATGTTGACAACTATCTCATGAAGCACTTCGGTGTTGACCGAGAACAAGCTATCCTTGACGAAGTTTGTGTGCCTGCTCCCATTGGTTGCGGCGCTCCAGTCTCATCTTTTCGAACGGATGAGGCTGCAGACGAATACATGATCTCAGGTCTTTGCCAGAAATGCCAAGACGTACTTTTTGCGGAAGAGGAATAAAATGAACGAAGATAAGAAAACAGAAGAACTATTGAACGAAACCCTTAACCGCTTCGAGGGCAAGCTCCTGGGGGTGTTTGAGAAGCTGACACCAGAAGAGCGATGGAAACTGAAAGACGAATACGTAGAGCTGAAGTATGACTTCATTAAGTACCTTTTGAGGGCAGATAGAAACTTTGACTTTGACGAGTTTCAGAATATGGCAAAGAAGGAGAGCCCACTTCTCAACTACAACAATGTTACCGAATATAATGTTGACAGAATGAAGATCAACTAATGAATTTCCTTGACATATGGCACGAACTAACGTATACTGACGGTATCTTGTTCTCTACTTGGGTAGGGATCATGTACTACGGAAAATGCTGGATTGACAATAAGTTTGACACAAAGAAAGAGAAGTGATATAATGAGCTCAAGTTGCTTTCAAGATTTAGATATTGTTACTAAGATTATGGAATATGAGAGTGGAGAAATGGGAGAGACAGAGGTTATCGAGTTCTTCCAGCAATTGCTTGATGAAAATATTCTCAGTGCAATGCAAGGCAGCTACCAAAGAACCGCATCCGAACTTATCGAGGCCGGATACATCGAGTAGGAGACACCATGAGAGCAGCAGACTTCTTAGCTAGAGATATGGTAGAAAAGATCATGGGCGATATGCGCCCTGACAGCTCGTCTATCGAGTGCATTAAGCTCGTGGACATGCATGGCACTAAGCCTAAGTTTATCCGCAAGGCGGGTGAGAGGCCCGTTGACCCCTATATCTTAGCGGAGGTTGTCGGTGACAATGGCTTCGCCGAAACTCCAAGGGGTTGCTTGGTGCTGGTTCCTGAGAACAGTTGCACCTTCGTCCCTACTGAGGGTCGGGAAGGCATGTACCGACGGTTCTTTGTCCGTCACAAGCACATTCGAGGTGTGACCAAGAGGTCAGACTGGTGGAAGCTCATTAGTGATGAGAACCGATGGGGCTCATGATGGAGTATAAGCCTAAAGTGGGAGACTTGGTGCAGTTTAAGCGCCGCTTTTACGAGATGAGCCTGTCTGAGCGGCAAAGTGCACCCGGCCCAGCGAACATGAGTGATATGGAATATTGGTATGGCCCACATACCGATAGGTGGATAGGTGTTGTCGTTCAGACTGGAATAAAAATGGGCTCTTGGGGAGGCGAAAGCAAAGATGACATACCGGAGGGGTGCAAGATTTGTTGGCATGCTGGCTCACACGGAACGGTGGTGTCTGAGTATCTAACCTCCTACATCACAGAGGTAGAGCCAATACCGGAAGAGAAAAAGCTTGACAAAGCTAGCGGAGAGTGATAAGATGCATGAGTTCTTAGTATTCATCTATTATTTCATATTAATGTTGTTTGGAGTAGGAGTGTAAAATGGAATGGTTGATTGTCGGAATGTTGTTTTATATCTGTGTTTGCAAAACTATGGAGTATGATCGTGACAAAAAATAAAAAGATTGATCCGTTTGAGTTACCAGAAGAGGAGAGGCCCGAGACAGAGAGCGACGATACGCTGGAGCTTCCTCGCAAAGAGCCGGACCCTGATGACACGCTAGAATATAACGGAGAGATATACTAATTATGGTTAAGGAAAAGTACCCCGCAAAGTACGATGTGGGCGGAAAGCCAGGAACCTTTGGTTATAATACGACATTTGGTCCCGGTGGTTATACCGTCTTTCGAGTACTAACCGACTCTGCAGGCGATATATACAATTCTAGTATAGCAGACTTTAAGTATCGCACCCATGCAGAGTTGTTTTTAAGGGCACTGAGGAAGAAAGAGCGTGAGTGAGTTTCCATTGACAGTGACAGACGCAGCTTTTGACGCTGCCAAGACCGCATTGGGTACAGCGGGACCAAAAGACTCGTTTATTAGAGTTGCAATTCAAGGAGGAGGGTGCTCAGGTCTGCAGTATAAGCTCGATTTCGACACAAAGCATCTTGAAGATGACTATATTTGGGAGAAAGACGGAATAAAATTGGTTGTTGATTGTTTCAGTGCAGTCTATTTGCAAGGAACAACATTAGATTATGCAACAGCCTTGATAGGAGAAGGCTTTCAGTTCATAAACCCGAACGCAAAGAGAAAATGTGGCTGCGGGAGTTCTTTTGGGGTGTAAAATGAGTAAAAAGAAGGAAAGATTGCCAAGAAACCCCCTTGTTCCAAAGCTAAATGACCATAGAAACCAAGTTTTCAAGGACAAAAAGAAGGAAAAGAACAAAAATATCTGTAGAGAGAAGGTAAAAGAGGAATAATGCTTTACATTAGACCTCGAATGTGATAGAATGGTGAAGCAATGTTTAGTAAATTTGAAAAGAATGATCTTGTTGGTTATGCGAAGTATCCAAACTCTGTTCCGCTGGGTATAGTAAAGAGCATCGAGGAGCGAAAGGGTCGAGCAGTTGTGCTTGTTTACTTGCTGGATACCTCAATTGAGGATGAGATAGGTACGATTAAGTGTGTCCCGTACCAAGACTTGGAATTAGTTTCAAAACCTTTACAGGGGAGTGATAATGTTTAGGAACTTAAACAAATATCAAGAAAAAGTTAAAGATGTGGTGAAAGAGATGCATGAAGAGGTGGGCTCGGATGACTTCACAAGTGCAGACGACAACCACAAAAAGAAGATGAAAACCGCAATTAATGCCCTAGAGGGCATAATTATGTATATGTCAACGAGCGTTGTTGAGAGAAAACATGACAACGATCTTGTTTGCGAAAGGAACGGTACAAAATTATGAATGTTGAAATCGACGTAAAGAAAGTAGGCACTACTTTTCTTCGAGTAGTGGGAGAACTGAGCCGATGGTATTTGTTAGGGGCAGCGACTGCTCTTGGTATCATTACAGCACTACACGCCACTGGCGTTATTGTCTTGTATTAACGGAGGATAATATGCCTTTTAAGAAGAAGAAGACATCAGGTAAGAAGAAGGTCTTGACAGAAAAACAAGAGCAGCAACAAAATAATATCTTAGAGTACTTTAACTACCACGATAAGTTTTACTCTGGGCTGAGGCAAGAGAGATACATGTTCACCAATCTTGGCTTTACTTTGTCTGATTATATTGAGGCGAAGTTGGAGGCTCAGATTCAAGACCCGATGGGCGAGGACCTTGCTGTGGCTGCAGGCTTGAACGTCATTGAGGCGGCAGCAAAGCGCCAGAACAAAATGAGGCAGATGGTATGTTAGCGGCACTTTTAGATGCGGCCCTCGTAGTGTATCTCGGCGGCCTCATCGCGGCAGAGAAGATTGTATTGGAGGCAAAGGAGCTTTTGTCCTCAGACTAAAAGCTTTTCGCCCCAAATTTTTTCCAAACCAGAGGCAAAATATGTCAGACAATGAAGAAAGCATGTCATATGATGAACGAATGGCCCTGCTCCGTAAAGGGTTTGATGAGCATATCTCCTTCTTACAGGAGAAGATAGAGTTTCATCGCTCTCGTTCGAGAGAGAAGAACAGGACAGGAAAGTCCATTTGGCATCATGAAAGTCTTGAGAGCTACTACCGAAGCTTATTGAAGATCGCCATCAAGGAGGGTCCAACATGTTCAAAGTGGATAACCGACTACGTTTTTCGGGCAGTAAAGGAGGAGACGCAATGAGCAAGAAGTTTTCAGTAAGCGAAAAGCCGACCGTAACAGGTCTTCGCAGTCAGATATACAGAGCGATACACGAGCTCAAGTGGTCGTTACACAACGCGCCACTAGATGCAATCGAGGAACCAAAGAGAATTCTTGATGCAGTGGAGGAGGCTTTGATATTATGCGAAGCGTCCCACTCTGCTAAGAGAAGACAGGAGTAAACATGAAACTTACAATAAGTGAAAAACTATTGAACCGCCTACAGCTCATGGCCATCATTGCCATGCTGTTGACGCTATTCACCGGACATACAACGGCGTTCATCTTTGCAATGCTAACGCTCACCGGCTTAAAAATATATTCGTATTACCTTTTTAATCGCATGACTGATGCAGTCTTTACTGTTATTTATTTGGTCATGTTGGCATTCATCATCATGGAAAGATGAGGAAAATCTTGAAAACCTACATCGCATCAGTCATTCTGTTTTTTGTCTCCAGCTACACACCAGAAGCAGACCAGTACGGCTTTTATCATAGCCAGTGGACAGACTACGTTAAGACGCAGGCTATCCACACCTTCGAAGAAGAGAAGAAGTGCTTTGCAACAACCAAGACATCTATCATCGGCTTCGGTAACGCTACGCTAGAGCAGGATACTTGCTTCTTCCCCATTGACAAGTTTGATTTGGCAACTGCCATGTCACTCTTCTATTCCTTTTGGGTTGATGAGGGTTTCTGCCATTCCGAGGAGACACAGAGGAAACTGTTGGATGACTTGAGGTCACTTGAGATAGAGTTTAGCTCTCGGAAGCTTGTAGCGAGGAACGTTTATGCAGAGAACGGCAGGTACATCGCAGAGACTCCATTGAATGGCTTGACCTTGGGCAACGGTGCGAGGATATGGGTTTCGACAAGAGGGGCAAAGAACGTCAAGATACACAACACTAGCTTTGTTCACGAACTTGTCCATGTTGCTATCTGCACAGAGAATGCCTATCTGCATTGCGACCCCGACCACGTTGGCCCAAAGTTCGGCGGATGGTCAAAAAAACACAGTACATTTATCAGAAGAATGAACTTGCACTTTAAGCTTATAGACTTGTAGGGAAGACATTGGAGCAGGGGAAAAGATTTAAAAAAGGTGACTTAGTTCACTTAAGAGATAATGTACCAAGGCATGGCCTATATGAAGAGATGGGCATGTGGAACAGAATGAGGCTACACGGAAAGACAGGCATCGTCATGGGATGGGCAGGCGACCCCAAGTGCGAGGACTCTCGTGTTGGCATGCAGACCTGCTACAAAGTCTTTGTGGAGGGCAAGCTTGAGACAATACAGGAAGTTTACATTAAAAATGTTGACGACATTATACTTGGGTAGGAGCCAGGAATGAAGAAGAAATGGAAAGAGATTGAGAAAGAAGTAGAGGCAGAGTATGGTGCAAGATACCATTCAGTACCCGAGGAGAAGAGAAGGAAGCTAGGCTTGGAGCCAGACCAGAGAGGCTCATACGAGAACAGGCAGTGGGTGCAGATATACTTGCAGAAGATCCTATGGAGAGAGAAGTGTCGGGACATAATGAACAATCCAGAATACTACGGGCTTCAAGAATTTAAAATACAAGAGGTTAAAGATGACTAGGCAAGAGATAGAAGAAAAAATACTATACCTTGATAAGAAGGTAAAGGAGCTAGAGAGCAAGATGCATACAGAGGTAATCAATGGTATGCCTATTGTAGGCACCAAGGCTATGTTAGAGCACTTCAAGGCAATGCTCGAAGAGGAGAAGGAGAGCGACAAGCATGACTGATGATAGCAAGAGGCCACTTAACTTCATCTGCAAGTACCGCATGGACCCTAGTATATGTGACAAGGTAATACAGTATTACGAGGACAACGCTCATCGAGCATACGAAGGAGTTTTGGGGAATGGCGAGAAAGATGTGTACGTTGATAAAAAGAAAAAAGATTCAATAGACCTTGCATGCCTGGAACCATTAGAAGAGTTTAAGCATATGGGAGAGTATAGTGATAAGCTATATGAGTTTATTGGAGACTATATTAAGACCATACTAATAGAAGAAGAAGGTAATATTGGTACACTAGCTCTTACTGAACCTTTTATTATACAAAAGTATCCTCCTGGTGGTGGCTACCATAAGAAACACTGGGAGAGGTCTTGCATAAACACCTCCAAAAGAGAGCTTGTCTGGATGACCTACCTTACCGACACACCCAACGCCGGAACAGCCTTCCCGCAATGGGACTACGTTAGTGAATGTGAGAAGGGCTTAACGCTCGTCTGGCCTGCTGGCTTTACCCATAAGCATCATGGTGTATCCTCTAAAGAGCATGAGAAAATGATAATAACTGGATGGATTGACTGGGCTGATGATGAGCCAAAAGATGGGTCATAGCTTTGTATGCCCTGTGGCAAGGGTTGCTACTTTAGTGGTATTCTGTGGAATAAAGTGGTAAATGGTGTTAAACTATGCTGTGTATCTAGCACATGCACGTTACATAGTATATACGCATTGCGTCATAAAAGAGTAACAAATAACGTCGTCACCACTTAACACAACCTCGTCGTCATGATATAATGACTATGCGGGGCTTGCTGCTGTTCCCCTCCTACGCTCGGCAAGCTTCACAACTTTGATGAGGGCTAGGATCAAAACCCCTTGTCTTGTGGGCACCCAGGTCACACGATACAACAGACTTCGGGTGCCTATTTTTATGCTAGTGCGACATGGCGATGCAGATCTGCCCTCAATGGAGATCCACGTAAGTCCTAGCATTCCCGTGTAACCCCCTAATATTACTCAATTGTCGCTTTTTGCGTAAGTGGGCGGAAACAAACGATTCTTTTTCCTTGTAATCCTCTCTCAGAAGTGTATAATTAACCCATCTTAAACAGCGAAACCGAAAAGGAAATAAGCATGGAAAACAAATACCTCAATATCCCCAATACCAAGACCAACTATGACAAGGTTGCAAACACCGTAGCAACCCATATGGTTGAGAAGTGTTTAACCAAAGAGCAGATCAAAGCCTATGCAGTGCAAGCTATTGTTGATGCGTATGAGAAGGGCCTATACACTATTGGTGACTTGGCTCGCCTTGTTAAAGACACCCCTGCCGATGCAGGTTGCCGTATTCCACAACCTTCTGAGGCACTTTATTATGGACAATATGATAGCCAAGGTTTAGACGGCTATTATTTCTTTACTCGTGCGGAAGACCCCGCATACAGTTCACTTGAAGTTAAAGAAGAGGTGCTATAATGAAATTAGAAAACTTAGGCAAGAACCAAACTCGCGTTATTGTACAGATACCTCAGCCTGGCAAGGACTGGACATGGGACAAAGATATTTATTTCTCCTATGGCAAGCCAGTGCTTATTGTCAACTACCGTGACGCAACCATTCACGAAACCGCAGAACGTTATTCCACAACCACAAGCAAGCACATCAGCGCCTTCAAGCGGATGAGCAATCGCTTTGACGAACACGGAGGGGCTTATAGTCACCCATATGGCGCTGGCCGTGAATGGCAAACCTTTTTAGCACCTGAAAGCCGCATGAACGTTGTGGCAGGAGAACGATAACATGTCAATTGCAGGTAAACCTTTATTCGCCCGTTATGAACTTCGCACTATTAGCCCTCACTTTGGACATACCATTGTGGGGATCTACGATAACCTGGAGGAAGCCAGGGAAGCGCAGAACCTCAAAAGGATGTCACAAGACCTGCCCGTCATCATCTACGATGCCGACACAGAGTCCCCAATTTTGCCGGAAACACATTAAAATTATAACATAAAAGAAGGTATTTGTTAAGTATGAATAACAAAGAATATGAAGAAGCATTAAACAAGCTGGATGCCTGGGCCTTCAGGCGTGGCTTCGAGATATGCCGTGGCTTTGGCATGGATGCCTATGTACATGAGGAGAAGCACATTGTATACAACACGCTACTCAAGAGTAAGAAGAACCAAATCTATTCCTTGCTTCACGAATGTGGACATGCGCTTGCGTTCAACAGCAAAGGCTACAAGGAGTGTTTCCCTAACCTCGCTGCCTTGCGCTTTAAGGATAGCAAGGTCAACAAGCGGCGCAATGCATATCGATGCGAAGTAATCGCGGAGGAGCTAGACGCATGGAAGCGCGGGCTAAAGTTGGCGGGTAGATTAAAAATAAATATAAACAAAGAAGATTACAACAACTATGCATCACGATGGGTGATGACATATGTAAGGGAGCAAGCAGTATGAAGTTACCACTATGCGAGAGACACAACAGAAAACTATTAGTAGCACACCTAGCCGACTTGACATGCTGGTTCTTTCTTGGTATAATGGTTGGTAAGTATTTTCTATAAGGGGATCACATGGCAAAGAAAAGTACAAAGAGCAAGAAGCTTAAGCGCGGTGCTATCAAGGCAATGCTATGTGAGTTCACTGCTATCCTTGCGCCGTACAAGTATGACACTAAGCATGGCAGTGTGTATCCTGACATGACCAAGGCAGTGCACGTTAAGGTACACCTTGACAACACCAAGGAGAACCCACACGAAGCATGCAAGCGGCAGCACCCTAACCTATGCAAGGGTCGCCATTGGTTTAGGCCATTGACATATCAAATGGGCAAGCGTGACGAGGTGTTCTAAGCAAGCACACCACCCCCTACCCCCACCCCCCTCCGGGGGGGTACCCGGAGAGTAGGTACTAGTAGATACCGGGGGGGTATAAAGCAAGCTAAGGGCGTCCGTGATACGCGCCCCAATTTTCGAGAATTAAGGAGACGGCATGGTAATAAACATCGGTACAGAAGTTGTGGTACAACGACGCGCACCAGCAATGAGTTTTAAGGGCATTGTCGCAGACGTCGCAGAAAGGGCACACGATAAAGAGGTGTTCTACAAGGTCATTCCAAACAACGCCTCGAACAAAGTCGAGTGGCACCCTCAGTTCTTAGTCAAGTTGGCCCCTATTTACCAATACATGGATAATTGGGATGGGGACACCAATGAGAAGGATGAAGGGAATGTATAGAATAGGGGATCTCGTGTTGGTCAACAGGTGGCCAACGAGCTACCTTGTTCGAGACTACTGTTATGTCGCGGAGATAGTTCAGATAAAGGAAGATGCTTCTTTGTCGTGGACTCACCACAGCCTTGACCAAGTATACTATAAAATAAAGCCTTGGATTGACACGGGTATGTTACACGACGTAACGGAAAGTCCAGACATCGAGAAAGCATCACTGCTCCAAGAAATAAAAGCCCTTAGCTCTCGTACTATATGGATGGGGCATAACCACTTGTCGCCTCTTAAATATAATGAAGAGACAGGGGAATATGAAATGGCCTACAATGATGATGACTTAGAATCATGGGATGGCTGTTAATTTTTCTAGTTAAAATTTCTAAGACTATGTACTAATGCTTGGCATGTTCATGTGAGCTAACAGGAGCTTCGTAGAGGAGTTTCCACAGGAGGGTTAGGCATATGCTTAAGGTTGGTGACAAAGTGCTTGTAAGGGACGGTGACTTCATATTCGAGGGAGAGATAATGAGAGTCTCAGCACACGAGGACGTATGGTATCTCATAGAACCTACTATTGGCTATATTAAAAAGGCGGGTGCAACGTCGTGGTATGAAGAAAATAAAGTTTCTCTTATTAATAGTGTTTGACTTTTTTGTTTGTTGGTGATATAATAACACTTTATGTATGTGAAGAAGAGGAAGCCACTGTTTGTAAGGGGGGATTTGGTCAAAGTAAAGCAACCCCCGTTCGTTGATAAGGACAACTATGGTCGAGTAGGCATTGTTATTAATGTCTATCATGAGCTGGAGTCGCCTTTCTATAATGAGAGATATTATGATATTGACATATACCGCGAACATCCCGAAATTTATAAATCACCAACTGATGAATTTGAGTATGTTCCATTATATCTCGTAATGATGTATAATGGAGTCAAAGAAGAGTTTTTTGATGAGGAGATTGAACTCGTTTCCTCATATTTACCACCATAGGAGAGAACATGGGAAAGATGATGAAGAAGTTTACCAAAAGAGAAGAGCGAATCAAACGCAAAGCTAAGAAAAAAGCAGAAATTATGCGGGAAACACTCGAAAAATTGGGTTATGACCTCGAAAGTATGCTTGATGGCACTGCAAAAGTCTCTGAAAGAGCGAATTTCGCTGGTACTCTGGACCTTTCTGAACAAAAAGAGAATGATTAAGTTTATTTTGGAGTTAGATATGTGGGATGAAGTACGAGAAGTGTTCTCTATTAAGAGAAATGGCCTAAATTTGCACGTTACTATGGGAAAAAAGGATGGTAGGGAGCTTTACATGCTTCACAATGAGGAACGACCCATCATGACAGCCTCAAGCCCGGAAGAAATTAAGGCATATTTGAGCAAAAAGTATAAAATAAGCGTTTAGAAAAATTTAGCGCGAAAAAAAATCGCAAAAAAATCGGCGCTTCGCTGGCGCTATCAACATAAATGCTCCGTTCCTCACTATTTATTGGGACGGAGTTTTTTATGCCTTCAAACAAACTAAGCGACCTTTGGTCCGAAACCCTCAAAATATTAAACAAAGCTCGAAGCAAAGGGACATATTTCGATATCCGTGTGGATGGCGACGACAAACTTAAAGTTTTTCAAGTCATCAAAGGTGTCGAAACAGAGATATTTGACTTTCATACTACCGGTGAGGAGGGAGACATTACCTCTGTGAGCGCCGGAGTCGGCCTCTCCGGGGGCGGAACCTCGGGTGCGGTGTCACTAGCCCTCGATGCCAGAGAGCTAACAGCGTTGGGCACAGCGCCTGCTAGCGGTGATTTCATCGTGGTGCAGGACATCACCGACAACTCTACAAAAAAAGTAACCGTTTCAAACCTTACAAGCACCATCGACGCTGACATAACATCCGTTGTTGCTGGTTCTGGTCTGACTGGTGGGGCCACTGAGGGCGCAGCAACTCTAAACGTTGGCGCTGGCACAGGTATCACTGTCAACTCTGATGATATCGCTGTTGATGGTGTGCTAGAAGATTTAGATACACTAGGTGCACCAGGTTCAGACGGACAATTTATTGTGGCTACTGGTGCAGGAGCTTTTCAATACGAAAGTGGAGCAACAGCTAGAACAAGCTTGGGAGTTGATGCGGCTGGTACTGATAATTCTACAAATGTAACAATTGCGTCAGGTAGAGATTATATTACTATCTCCGGACAAGAACTTACGCTGGGCCAGGTTGATATATCTGACGACACAAACTTGGCTGCCAGCACTGGGATCACTTTAACTGGAGATACTCTAACGACCAATGACTCCGAGATAGTCCACGATAACCTTTCCGGTTTTGTTGCCAACGAACATGTTGATCATAGTAGCGTTAGCATCACCGCTGGAACTGGCTTATCTGGTGGTGGTGACTTGACGACGACCAGGACACTAAATATCGACTTAACAGACGTTATTTCTAGTGATGGGGCAAATAGGGTTCTAACTACGGACGGAGATGGGACATTAACCGCACGAGCAAATATTACTGTTAGCGGAGACGACTTGACAGTCGGCGGCGAAGTCAAGACTACCAAGATATCATACACTGATGGCGATGATGCAATTACTATCGAGGACGGTGGAACGATATTTTTGCACAAGGGAATGAGGAGCAGTCCGGCAGTGGAAATTGCATCGCCTACCAGCAGTCAGGATGGGAAGTGGATTAAGATTCTCGAAGCTACTTCCACACTCTCGAATTATGAAGCCCCAGAAGTTGTTGCGCTGGTAACTTTATCACCTATGGGATACAGCGGTGGCGGTGGTGTTGGAAACACACAAAGTTTCATTATTAGTGCAAGGTGGTCAAGAAATGGAACAAGCGCCTCAGCATATACGGGTCACATGTTTCTCACCGCAGAGCCTGTACATGGCAAGACCTTGGACTCGTGGGACCCGACGACTCACTTGGTGATGACCTATGATAATAATGACGAAGCATCTATACACATAAAGTCCACCTCAAATTATACTGCTATCTTCGTGTCGATCCTTGGAGGGCACGATTACACCGACTCACACACATACACACCTAATGGCTGGGTTGTAGCTACGGGCAATAGTTTTGAAACCACCCTCACTTCTTTGGGTGCGGAACTTTATGGCGTTTGGGCAGACAAAACATTCAATGATGTTACTGCTGCTAGTTTAGATATTTCCGGAGATGTTGATGTCGATGGTACTCTGGAAGCAGATGCTATTACTGTGAACGGTACTGCTCTCGACACTCATATTGCTGGTGTTACTGTGACGAATGCAACAAGCGCAACCACAGCAACAAATGCAGATAATGTAGATATTGACACAACTGGAGCGAATGCCTCCTACCGAGTTGTGCTAGTTGATAGTAGTGGTACGGATTATGAACAACTTTATGTTGATAATGCGAACAGTCTAACCTTCAACCCCTCTTCAAACATTCTCACGACCAACGATATTGTCGCTTCAGAAATAACAGCTACTCACGAAGTCGTCGTTAACGACGGCGGAGGAGACACTTTAGTTAAGTTATACGACTCCAGTGACGATGGGATTGTTGACGTTTATCAGAACAACTCCGTAAAAGCTAGAATACATGGTAATGGAGATAGTTATTTTACTGGCGGGGATCTTGGTGTTGGTACCTCTTCTCCCGCAGCAAAGCTGCATGTCAATAGAAATGCTACCGTTGGAAATATAGGTGGCCTTACATTAGGTAACGCTGGTGTAAAAATAACAGACAGCAGTACCAACATGTATATTGACGGAAACTCTATAAATACCGACGCCAATACCTATCTGAATGTATCAGCAGACTACGACCTCTATTTCGGCACAAACGATACTGAAAGAATGAGGATTAAGAACAACGGTCTTGTTGGTATCGGAACGGATAGCCCAAACGCAGGTTTGCATATTGATATATCTGGCGAACCCCAGTTGTTATTGGATGGTGGAGATAATTCCCACGGAGATCTCGTTGTTCCCGATGGAGAGATAATGCAAATAGGCCACTGGAATAACGGAACAGATACGTTTACAGGCAGGATCACTATGGATAGCGACGGCGACATCGGCTTTGGAGTGGCCTCTCCTGATTCAAGACTGCACATCAACTGCGGAACAACCAACACAGCAAAAGAAGATGGCATTAGATTGGCTGCAGATAATGACGACTGGTATATTTATCCCAAGAGAATCAGTAGTAGCACTACTAATGTAAACCTACAGTTTAACGCAGATGGTAATGACTATGGATTTATCGACGATGGTGGCTCCAACGACCAAATGAATTTCACAGGACAACATAGGTGTCTTGCAGATTCCTCGACAGACTTTGCAACTTTGTCTGCTAGTGTCGGGAAGATTGTTATCTCTTCGGGTGAGTATGACAACCCGACCAACGAAAGCGACATAACCATAAATGAGTCCATCCCCACTGTTAAGCTTAGTAATAAGAGGAATCAGAAGTCAGTCTTCGGGGTTGTGTCAAATGCAGAAGACCCCGACCAGCAAGAACGAACATATAATTTCGGAGCTTTTGGTACAAACCGTCAGAAGAAAAGCCCTGACGATGTTCGTATTCACATAAACTCTCTCGGCGAAGGAGCTATTTGGGTATGTAATACAAACGGTGCCCTAGAAAACGGTGACTACATTACTACTTGTGAAATACCTGGCTATGGAATGAAGCAAGATAGCGAGATGCTTTGTAACTATACCGTGGCAAAAATAACTATGGACTGTAACTTTGACCTCAACGCAGAAAACTATGAGTGTGTAGAGATCCAGCACGACGGTGTGACATACAGAGCAGCATTTGTTGGTTGCACATATCATTGCGGATAAAAAGACAACCTAAGATATATTTATTAATGTGGTGGTGTTCCTCGTGACGGCACTACGCCCGTAGGAGGGAGTTTGCTGAGGATACTACCATGCCTTTGATTCTCAATGAGAAGGTATTAGTTTTAGATAAGAATTATCGCCCCATAAGAATAACAAACGTAAGAGGGGCCATCTATCTTGTTTTCAGAGAAGCCGCAAATATTATTGATCAAGACTATAACGTTTTTACACTAGACGAGTGGTTGCGCCATTCAAGACACAGAACAGAAATGAAAGACGAGGAGTTTCGAGCTCTTCGATCCGTCAGCAATGTTTTTGGAGTTCCAAAAATAATAATACTCAAAAATTATATACAGAGAAAAGTGAGAGCCCCTTCTTGTACAAAAATGAATGTCTTTATAAGAGACATGTATCAATGCCAGTATTGCAGCGTGAAGTTAGCCCAAGGCAATGCAACAGTAGATCACGTCATTCCCAGATCCAAGGGTGGAGATTTGACATGGGAAAATGCAGTTACAAGTTGTAAAGAATGCAACAACTTAAAAGGAAGCAAAACTCTGATACAATGCAACATGAAACTGCTTAAAAAGCCAAAGCCTTTAAGTTTCGATATTAACTTTTTTAGATATTATGCGAGGCGCTTTAAGAAAACTGAGTGGTATAGATTTTTAGGAGTCGATGATGGCAACTTTCTATAAAGGGGACTGGGTTGAAGTCTCTAATAAAATAAAGTGGTGGAAACATTGGAGACGCTCTAATAACAGCATTCCGGGAAACCCTTGCGAGGTCATTGACGTAAAAGAGAGCAAAACTTCTCCTGGCGTTATTTTTCTGAGAATAAAATATAAAAACAAAGAAGCGTGGGCTCTTGATTCATTTTGTATCAAGATTAAAAAGTATGATGTAATATACGACGAAAGTTTCAAGCAGGCATGCGATGAGCTGCAGAGGCACGAGAAAATATGCAAAGGACTTCGAGACGATATATTGAGAGAAGTATTTTCAGATCCCCCGAAAGAAAAGGAATATGAAGATATATGTACTGATGAGAGTGACGAGGAGTTATACTCTGATTGGGAAGAAGTGACCACTAAAGAGTGTGTACCCCTTCCGGGACGTAAGCAGGCGATAGACACATCCCAGTTTGTACCCACAGAGTGGATGACGGATGAAGAGCTAGACGATTATTATGGTCATTTGGTAGGCGACAATGATTGAAACAAGAAAAGAAAAGATAGAAAGAGTCAAGAAGGAACTAAGCCAATATAAGTTTAATATTCCTGTAGAAAGCTTTCCTGACATTCCAGAAAATTTTGATCTTGAAATCATGACCTTTGTATGTTATCATATAGAGACTTTATGTAAAACAGATGCCAAAGAGTTTATGTGCTATTTAATGTTTGTTTTGTCAGAAGAAGAGTATGAAGACCTTTTATTTAATTTATGGGCGATGGGAGTTGAGATAAATGAGTATAGTCCAAGATGTTGATGTTGTAAACTTTGATGTAGGTACCCTTGTTAGTAGCAAAAAAACACCAAAAAGATATGGTATTGTTCTGGCTAACAGTGGACCCAAACCAGACCCCCGAATGATAAAGGTTAGCTGGCTTTGGCGGCCAGACACACCTTATAGTTTCGATCAAAGACCCTATTCCTGCTTCATGTACAAAAACTTTTTAGAAGTTGTGTCTTAAAAAACTATTTATATATCATGCAAAAACTTAAATTATATTTATCGCAAAAGCTTTTTCATTTAAATGTTGTCATGTCCAAGATGTGGTATACGTTCACGATGGTTATGACTAGGAAGAATGTTAACTTAAGAAAAGCGGAAAATATATACGATATTCCGGAGTTTTTTGACTGGGGGACGAAATATCGTCGCGACCCACTGGGTGGTAAGTTTGATTACATGACGCACCCCACTAGACTTCAAGACAATATTGATAGCGAGAAGCTTTTTGGTGATTGTGATGACCATGCTATTTATTGGGCCACTGTCTTGAAGAAGTCCAACCTAGTTGACCGTGTGTGGTTTGGGTATTATTCTATGCTTAAAAAAGGTAATGGAATGATGACTGCCCACGCTCTCTGTATTTATGAAAAAGACGGCCAAGAATATTGGTGTGATTATCGCCTGCCCAATAAAGCAGACAAGAATGAATGGATGATAGACTCAGCAGACATATATGATTGTAACTACGTTGCTGCTGCAAAGATCGAGATAGAAAAAGTAGACATGTTTGATACCCCTAAGTTTGGGAAAACAGAAATCTTTCTCAACAAGGAAATCAAATGAAGTTAGAAGAAAAGATATATGCTAAAATAACCTCCGAGGCAAAGAAGCCAAACCCAAAAGACCACACTACTCTCACTCCTAAAGAGATGGAAGATGTTATTCGGAAGGCTCAAAAGTTAAAGAAAGCCTCTCTGGATAAGAAAGCAAAGAAGAGTGTACCCCCAGAAGAATATAGAAAAGTAAAAAGCCCTAGTGACACATTTCAAATTGTTGCACCGAAGACAGCAGAAGCATCTTGTCACTATGGCTCTGGCACTAAGTGGTGCACCGCCGCCAAAGGCAACAATTTTTTCGACCAGTATTATAATCAAAAAGGAATTACTCTTTATTATCTTCTCCCGAAAAGTGTTGATGCTGGCAGAGCAGGTGATATGTCTGACGAGGAAGTAGCAGACTTCCATGCTCAGTTGGACGACCTGTTTGAAGGCAAGCTCGAAGACTTAAAAAAGAAATATCCCCAATGGGTTCTGCCAGATTATGCAGACTGGAACAAGACATACAGTGGTCCAAGGGGTATTGACAAGATGTCACAAGAAGACCCTTCTGGAAAAAACAAGTACTTAGCCTGGATGGTTAAAAACGCAAATGATATAGTTGTGTTGGATGATGATGGTAAGGTCAGTGGAAGAAGAGAGATGTTCGCTCGCAACAGAGTGATTAACCTTATCAAATACTATCATGAGCTTCTCCCCTTTATCGGTCGAGAAGAAAAGCCTGGGAAAGAGAAAACTCCCGAAAAGAAGAAGAGTAGAAGTCGCTTTGACAAAGTTGCTATCGTGGTTCATCCGGACCAGCCAATGCAGATATTTGACGCAGAAGACAAAGAGCATGATACTGACTTCCTCAAAGATGCCCTTAAAGCTTTTGGTGTCGAAGAAGATAAAGTCGAGGCGACAGTGGATATGCTTCTCGATGCAATAGATGACGACAACGAGAAAAACCCAAACCCAGTTGGTGCTAGGGTGGCAAAGATTGAGGCAGCGGTTGAGGCACTCAGTAAAAAGTTGGATGATGAATATTCAGAAAAGCATGTTCTCAACTTTTTTAAAGATCCCGAAAAGTACTCGGATGAAGCTGTGGCATATGGTAAAATAAATATCACCCATGTTAGCCCTGGCCGCCTTGTACTCCCCTTCACGACGCTCGTATACATGCCTATCCCAGACCAGATTGGTGGATATGAAAAGTTATATAAAGACGAGGTTTTTCGTGGGAACGATAGAGGCAGGCTTGATAACTTTAGAGACTACATTAAACAAAATATGAACACTGATGAGTACCCTAAAGAAATAGGGGAGTTGGTCCTGAAATCTTTCAATGTGACAAAAGAGAAGTACGAAAAAGAATTGGCTGCGAAAGCCAGTTTGGGCTCTCTCAAGGCGAGAAGTTATATCAACCACGTAAGTAATGTGGGCCGCGCAGATAAGCAAATGTTCACAATGTTTGATATGCCAGCTACCGTCATGATAAAAAATACTTCAGGGATCATACCCGACCAAGAAATAGACCAGTTGCAGCTTGATGTCATCAGCGACCTAAAACAATTTATGGAGCAAGATATTAACACTGTGAGAGACAAGGCTTGGAAAAACTTTAAAAGACTGGCAGCGAAGTGGATGAAAGAAAACCCTCGCAAGTCACCAGAAGAAGAAAAGAAAGAAACTGAGGCAAGTGTTGATGCTATTATGAGTCATTTGCCGGAGGAAAAAGCTATGAAGCTAGAAGAAAGAATTTTAGTAAAACTATTGGGAGAGGACTTATTACAAGAAGTGACTCTTGCTGATGCCATGAACTCGCTTAAAGGCAAGGCTGGTCAGAAGCTTGTCAAGAGTTACAACTTCGACAGAGGCGTTGACCCAGAAGATAACATGCGTATTCTTCACGACACTCTTATTCGTGCTATTGAAAGAACTCTTACTCCTTCTGATGTTGTTCCCGGAAATATTAGTCAACAAGAAAGTCCAGAAAAATATAAGTCTGTGCAAGATTCAAACAGAGGCCAGATAGTTTACTGGTGGTTGAGATATCTCAAGAAAAACAAAGATGCCAGAGATAAAATTCTTGGCAGTCAATATTTGATGTCTAACCGGGACCTCATGCTTGTCCGACAGAACTTTGAAACTTTCTTTCAACATCCAAGACATATGTCTATTAACGATATTGGTAAAATAGATTCCAAAGAAAAGTTGAACGATATTGTTTCCGCTGCAAAAAAGTCTATTGACGCTGAGAATGATAGGAAGATGGCAAACGATGCTGTTGGTAGAACAGAGTTTTTTGCCGGCGCATATAAGCTAGATGATAAGGGAGATGTCGTTCGTGACGAAGAAGGCATCCCTCAGTTCAGAAAAAGCAAAGATGGCTGGGTTATCGCTGCAGCTCACGGAAAAGGCGCTGCCTGTTTGCTAGGTAAAAAGACTAGCTGGTGTACAGCATCTCCTGGTTTGGATTATTTTAAAACTTACTACGGTGGCGAAGATGATCCATTATTTTATATTCACACTCCCGCCGAAACCCTTGGTGGAGAATGGAGAGACGGAGACAGATTCCAGTTTC
>MDSZ01104471.1_pt1 | contig 64775 bp, 49 predicted proteins | sample 811201 | NCBI WGS metagenome assembly MDSZ01 (sample SAMN05326647, study PRJNA326480) | marine metagenome | isolation source: seawater | place: Indian Ocean: North | collected 2010
ACAGTTCATCCATCACAATAGGTGATACACCGGCCGTTGGTTCATCTAACATGAGTACCGTTGGTTGGGTCATCATTGCTCTGCCAACGGCCACCTGTTGACGTTGCCCGCCAGAAAGTTCCCCCGCACTTTGATAGCGTTTGTCTTTAAGAATCGGAAATAGTTCATAGACCTGTTCCATGGTTTCAGAAATATCGTCCGTTCGTAGATAGGCACCCATTTCAAGATTTTCTTCCACACTCATGCCCGCAAATACATTTTGTGTCTGTGGAACAAAAGCAATGCCCTCTTTGACTCGGTCTTGAGGCGACATACTAGTAATATCTTTGCCACCAATAGTGACCTTGCCAAGACGCAGATCAAGCATGCCCAAACAGGCTTTCATGGCAGTAGATTTGCCCGCACCATTGGGCCCAACAATGACGGCAATTTCGCCTTTGTCTACGGCAATGGTGCAATTATTTAAAATATCAGCACCACCATAGCCACCAGTCATTTGCTTTGCTTGGAAATAACTCATTGTCTATAGTTTTCCTATTTATTCTTCAGGCCGCGGCCCAGATAGGCCTCAATAACGGCTTCGTTACTAGTGACTTCTTGGGCACTGCCCTGAGCCAAAACGGCACCTTCTGCCATAACGATCACTGGGTCACATAGTCGACCAATAAAATCCATATCGTGCTCAATCATACAAAATGTATAGCCTTGCTCTTTATTTAAACGAACAATGGCATTACCAATTTCTCTTAATAGGGAGCGGTTTACCCCTGCACCAACTTCATCCAATAAGACAACCTTGGCGTCGACCATCATGGTGCGACCCAATTCGACTAGTTTTTTCTGTCCACCAGACAAGTTGCCAGCCAATTCTTGAGCCACATGACTGAGGTTTAAAAAATCAATAACTTCTAGGGCTCGATCACGAATTTTGGCTTCTTGGCTACGCACCAAGGATGGTCGAAACCATGCATTAATCAAATCCTCACCAGCCTGTTGAGCTGGCACCATCATAAGGTTTTCCAAAACAGTTAAGGTGGTAAATTCATGGGCAATCTGAAAAGTACGCAGTAAGCCTTTATGAAAAAGCTCATAGGGCGGGAGACCAGTAACATCTTCCCCATCAAGGTAGATTTTGCCTGCAGTGGGAGTCAAATTACCGGCAATCATATTAAACATGGTGGTTTTGCCAGCACCATTAGGGCCAATAAGTCCAGTTATAGACCCTTTGGCAATTTCTATGGAAGCTTGCTCAACGGCATGTACGCCGCCAAAGTGCTTGCTGACACAATCGACTTTTATCATTGAACGAACCTGTTGGTTGGCTTCCCTTGCAAAATATAAGGTAAGGCCAGTTTCAGATTAGTGGTGACAGAAAAACTGTAACTATTATTTTGTAATAAAGCCGGCGGTTGGGCCGGCTGTAGGTAGATGCCAATTATACCCTAACACCCATGTTGGGCAAGGGATACCAGCTGCACTTCAGTGCTTATGTCTTAAATACACAAGTTTTATGTACATTTGGACAATATTGACAATTCCAAAGGGCATGATTTGAGCACAAACTTCCGTTTTTTTCGATTGCCAAAAACATCTTGATAGTTAGGCCTGTACCTACTTTTATTTAACTTTTTGGGATAAATATGAAACAAACGATATCCAAGTTCAGTATTATAATGATAAAAATATAATTAATATTGATATTTCTATTGTAAATATCATAAATATCATTAATATAGTGACTCAAGTGGACATAAGTCTGCCTTTTGGCTGCTGATTGCCAAAATTTTGAGTTTGATAACTGGCTGATTTGCCAATTATATTTTACTCATTACTAATTATTCATTTAAGGGGAAACTAAAATGAAAAAAACTGTAATTGCAATGGCTGTTGCTGCAGCGCTGCCTGTTACTGCGCAAGCGGATGCGACACTTTCTGGTGAATTATTCGTTGAAACCAGACTTGGCTCTGGTGAATTTACTACGAAGGGAAAGGTAAGTCTTGATAGTGAAGAAGTGCTTTCTAATGGCATGACCGCCACTGCCTCACTTGATGTGTTGAGTAGCAGTGCTCAGGGTAATCTTGGTCTAGAGTTTAATCATGGTAAGGTTTCTATGGGCACCTGTTCCACAGAAGTGGAAGATGTAGCTGATAGTGATACCACTAACGAGAAAAAGCAAAATGATGAAGATGCCTGCTTAAATGGTCTTTCCTATACTGGTGATATGGCTGGCTTTGAGATACATGTGTCTCATGGCAAGTATGATGAAGATGCTCGTGATGATAAACAAGCTGTTACAAAAGTTAATGGCAAGGATGTCGCAGTCCATAACGAATTTGATCAAAAGAAGATCATTGATTATACCACTTACTCTGCTGAATACGACTTTAATGGCCTTATTTTGAAGGGCCAAAATACTAAAGATGGTGATGTTGATGCTGTTAATAAATTAAGTGCTGAATATGCTTTTGGTGACTTGACAGTTTCGGGTTCTAAGTCTTCAGGTAAGGACGCAGTAGTGAAGGCTGCTTACGAGAAAACCATTGGTGACTTAGCTATTGATATTTCTGCGGACTCTGCAGATAAGTGGGATATGGAATTTACATATACAATGGGTGATATTGCTATTACAGCTAAAGATGGCAGTACCATTGATGAGACCCAAATCTCTGCTAAATATGCTTATAATGATCTAACTATTGAAGTAGACCATGCTAGTACAGTGACCTTGGGTTATGATTTTGGCAATGCTGATCTAAGTTTGGTGCGTAAGGATGGTGAAGGCACTAAGGTCAAGTATACCGTCTCTTTCTAATCTTTTGATTGATTGAACACTTGTTATAAAAGGCTCCTTTTGGAGCCTTTTTTATTGTTATTAAGTTTTATGGCGCATTAAAAGCTAAGTGATAGCGATAATTTCTTTTTCAGTGATAATTTTATCTAGGGGTTGATCATAAGGCCCCGTGATCACTGATCCAACTTCTTGGGCAGCAAAGGCAATGCCAATAGTAGTTAACGGTTGATTGGCCTGAATTTGTGCAATAGAACGATCATAAAAGCCACCTCCATATCCCATACGAAAGCCCTTGCGATCAAAGGCTAATAGGGGACAGATCATTATTTGAGGTACCATCTTTATTTTTTCAGGTGCTGGCTCTTGGGTTTTAAAATTGCCAGTCACTAATTTATCCCCAGGCGCCCAGCAGGCAAACACTAAAGGCTGATTAGCACCTTGCATTACCGGTAGTAATACTTTATGACCTGCTTTATGCAGAGCTTCTAAAAGTGGGCGAGTATCAATTTCATCGGCTAAAGGCCAGAAGCCAGAAATAATACTCTTGGCTGGAATATCAATAAGACGAATAATTTTATCCGCAATAATATTACCAGCATTAGGTGTTTGTTTATTAGCCTCTATACGAACCTTCTTGGCTGCAATTCTAAAAGCTTGTTTTTCTGTGTCTAGTGGCGTTTTCATAAACCTGATTCCAAATGAAAACCATCAGCTAAGTTTTTGCATTGTATTTGACAAGTTAGCTTAAATTTTAAGTTACTTGTTATATTAGACTTGGCAAGTTGTTTTGCATAGGAAAAAACGACTAGGCTTTAGCCATATTTGCTAACTCGACAGCTTATTTTTACGAAGGGTGTTGATGATAAGCAATAAAATAAGGATTTAATATATCGGCTTTGCCATAGACCATGGGCTTACCATCGGTTTGTAATACGGCACCGCCAGCACCCTCAAGGATGGCTTGAGCAGCCGCTGTATCCCATTCACAGGTCGGTGCTAGGCGAGGGTAGATATGGGCTTTACCCTCAGCTATACGCAAAAATTTTAACGAGCTACCCGCCTGAACTAACTCAGTATCACCTAATTTAGAAATAAAGTTTGTTGTGTCTTTATTTAGGTGACTTTTGCTGGCCACAACTAGGGTTGGTGAGGTGTTATCGTCACGTGTTTTAATTGCAACAGTTTGTTTATCTAGGGCTCGATAGGCGTTTAAGCCTTTACCACCCCAATAGAGGCTTTGGTCTACGGGTGTGGATACAAAACCTAAACTAGGCCGGTGATTCTCAATTAGAGCCAGATTAACTGTAAATTGCCCATTACGTTGAATAAACTCTTTGGTGCCATCTAGAGGGTCAATTAACCAATAGCAAGAATGTTGGCTTGGCACGGTTAAAGAAGCAGCGTCCTCTTCCGATACAATGGCTAGTTCAGGGGTAAGTAGCCTAAGGCCGTCTACCAGCACATGGTGTGCTGCTAGGTCGGCCTTGGTTACCGGTGAGCTATCCTGTTTTTGCTCAATGCCAAAGTCCGCTTGCGTATAGACCTGCATAATAGCTTGGCCGGCCTGATGCATAAGTTGTTGCAAGGCGGTCAATAATGCCTGATCTGCCAAAATAGCGGCTGCTTGTGACATATTAAAACTCCAGTTGCGCCAGTAGCTGTTCAGCTAATTCCTCAGGTGTGGTCTCCTCAGTGCTGAGCTTAAACTCGGCTTCTAAAGGCTCTTCATAAGGGCTGTCGATACCCGTAAAGTTGGGAATCTCACCACGTCTAGCTTTTTGGTATAGGCCTTTTACATCACGTTTTTCGGCTAATTCTAAAGGCGTATCCATAAACACTTCAATAAACTCACCTTCCGCAAAGCGGGCGCGAGCACTGCGACGCTCTGCTCTAAATGGTGAAATAAAAGCAGTTAACACTACTATACCAGCATCCACCATAAGATGAGCCACTTCTGTGATGCGACGGATATTTTCAATCCGGTCAGCTTCCGTAAAGCCCAAATCTTTATTTAGGCCATGACGTAAATTGTCACCATCAAGCAAATAGGTGCGAATACCTTTTTGATGCAGCTTTTGTTCGACAATATTGGCTACAGTTGATTTACCCGAGCCGCTTAAGCCGGTAAACCATAATACTTTGCCTGCATGCCCGTTAAGGCGATTGCGCGCACTTTTGTCAATATTCACCGATTGACGGTGTACATTGGCTGCTCGACGCAGGGCAAAATCAATCATGCCAGCACCAACCGTAGCATTACTAAAGCGATCCACTAGGATAAAGGCGCCTAGAGGGCGGCATTGTTGGTAAGCTTCAAAGGCAACGGGTTTATCTAGGCTTACTTTGGCAACCACAATATCATTTAATGTTAAGGTGCGCGCTGGGTTTTGCTCCATAGTATTGATATTGGTCTTGTATTTGATTTCGGTTATCTGGGCATTGACCCAGTTAGTACCAATTTGCATACCATAGCTACGACCTAGATAACCTTGTTCATCGGCCATCCATACCAGCTCCACTTCAAACTGGTCAGAGACCTCACAAGGGTCTTTGGCGCTGACAATCATATCACCTCGGGAGGCATCAATTTCTTTATCTAAGGTGAGTGTCACCGCTTGACCACACTGGGCTTGTTCTAGCTTTTGTTCAAATAGAATAATGTCTTCTACTTTAGCTGTCGCCCCACTGGGGAGTACCCTCACTTCATCACCGGGTTTTACTGTGCCAGCAGCTAAAGTGCCAGCAAAACCACGAAAATCCAAATGAGGGCGGTTTACCCATTGCACTGGAAAGCGTAAACCATGGGCATGAGCCAGACTTGGAATAGGGGTTGTCTCCAGCATGGCCATTAGCGTGGGGCCATGGAACCAAGTCATATGGGCAGAACGACTGACCACATTGTCGCCTTTTAAGGCCGACATAGGGATTGGCGTAATAGTGTCAAACTTAAGTTGTTTGGCAAACACCTCAAAGTCAGCATGGATTTCTTCAAAGGTGCTTTGCTGATAGTCCACTAGGTCCATTTTGTTAATGGCTAAAACGACCTGCTTTATCCCCAATAGGGAACAGATAAAGGCATGGCGTTTAGTTTGCTCGATAACCCCTTTGCGCGCATCAATTAAAATAACGGACAGGTCTGCATTAGATGCGCCAGTCACCATATTACGGGTATACTGCTCATGACCTGGGGTGTCGGCCACAATAAACTTACGCTTGTCGGTATTAAAGAAACGATAAGCGACATCAATAGTAATACCTTGTTCACGTTCTGCGGCAAGGCCATCAACGAGCAAAGCAAAATCGATATCACCGCCTTGGGTGCCATGGGTGATGGATTCTTGCTTAAGGCTGGTGACTTGATCATCAAAAATACATTTGGCCTCGTACAGTAGGCGACCAATCAGGGTACTTTTACCATCATCGACACTACCACAAGTGATAAAGCGCAGCAGATCTAAATCATTCTGCTGTTGCATAAATTGTTCAATAGTCGGTTGTTCGGTGCTTGTTGCAGTATTACTCATTAGAAATACCCCTCCTGCTTTTTCTTCTCCATAGAGGCGGCTGAGTCGGAGTCTATGGCGCGTCCTTGGCGTTCACTAGTGCGAGCCTGTAATAATTCCATAATGATTTCTTCTAAATTATCGGCATTCGATTCGATGGCACCCGTTAGAGGGTAGCAACCTAAGGTGCGAAAACGTACGCGCTTCATCTCAACCTGTTCATCAGGCATTAGTTCTAAGCGATGGTCATCAACCATCATCAGCATATTGTCACGCTCGATAACGGGACGTAACTGGGAGTAATAGAGAGGTACAATGGGGATATTTTCTCGATAGATATATTGCCAAATATCCAGTTCAGTCCAGTTGGAGATTGGGAATACACGGATGCTCTCTCCAGGATGTTTATGGCCGTTATATAGATTCCATAACTCTGGGCGCTGATTTTTGGGATCCCAGCGATGGGCAGCATTGCGGAAGGAGAAAACCCGTTCTTTAGCACGGCTTTTTTCCTCATCACGACGAGCACCACCAAAGGCTACATCAAATTGGTGTTTATCCAAAGCCTGTTTTAAGCCTTGGGTTTTGGTGATATCTGTATGTAAGGCGCTACCATGAACCAAGGGACTAATATCGCGCTCAATGGCTTCTGGGTTTATATGCACAATCAGCTCCATACCTGCTTCTTTGGCCATCTGGTCGCGGAACTGGTACATTTCTTGGAACTTCCAGCGAGTATCCACATGCAGCAATGGGAATGGTGGTGGGCTGGGGTAAAAGGCTTTGCGGGCTAGGTGTAACATCACCGCACTGTCTTTACCCACTGAGTAAAGCATGACGGGGTTTTCTGCTTGCGCTAATACCTCACGCATAATATGAATACTTTCTGCCTCTAAGCGATCAAGATGGCTATTGCCATCTGCAATATGTGTAGGGCGCAGGTTGGTTTGGTTTATATGTAACTTACCCGCATAAGCGGCCATGGCTAATAAGCCTTTGTGATCATCATTGCTGACAGCTTGTTGCTTGTCGGTAAGCCACAGTTGGCGGCATAGGCTAGTCACTTCGCCATGGGGGAAGAACAGGGTATCTTTTTTGTTATAGCCAACCAGTGCAATTAGAGCCTCACGTAAGCTATCTATATCCCAAGCCTGATCATTCCAGAGCCAGCGGCGGCTGCCCTTGGCATCATTGGCAAACAGGCCATACTGATCTTGAAACACAAAAGCCTGTAGATAAAGTATATTGTGACGGCGCTTTTTAGCTGTCGTTAATAGTTGTTCAACTACCTGTGGCTTAAGGGGTTTTTGCTGTTCATCATAAATATCGCCATGGCTGACCGGAGCTGGCAGCATAGCTTGCTGTTCAAGCCAGCGGTCGGTGCCTTTGCGATTATTAGCGATGTCTTTAGCTTGCAGCTGTTCTGCTAGGCTATGGGTGTCCCAGACCAGTCGACCTTGCTGACTATGGCTAGCAAATTCAATCATGTTTGTTTGTCTCAAAATGCAAAATAAATTTACATTATTGTATTTTAGTTAGATTTATTTGTGAAAGTTCTTTTTAGAATAAGAAAATTACATATTGAGTCATTGGAAGAAAGATACATTGGTATTTTGCTTGTTTATAGCCAGACTGCTAAATTAGTCTTTTCGTTGGTTAAACAGGAAACCGTGATGAGTGCCACCAAAACCCTTTTTCGGGAAGATGCCTATGCCAAAACCGCATCAGCTACAGTACTAGAAATTTCAGCCGCAGGGCATGTTATATTGGATCAAACCCTGTTTTATCCTATAGGTGGTGGGCAGCCAGGTGATAGGGGCGTGATCACTTGTGTTGGTAAAGCGGATACACAAGTAACGGATACGCGCAATAATCGTGAGGTGCCCGGGCAGATATTACATATTGTCGCTCAGCCTTGTGATTTACAAGTGGGTGACAAGGTAACATTACAGCTAGATTGGGCGCTACGCTATCGGCGGATGCGGGTGCATACGGCTTTGCATTTATTGTCAGTGGTATTGCCTTACCCCGTTACGGGTGGTGCTATTGGGGAGTGTCTTATGGATACTAAAATCGAGGGTCGCTTGGATTTTGATATTCCAGATAATCAATTTAATAAAGACGAACTGACTGCACAAATGCAAGCCATGGTGGCACAGCATGCTGATGTATCTTATCAATGGATTACGGATGCGCAGTTGGATGCCCAACCAGATCTGGTTAAAACTATGTCAGTGCAGCCCCCAAGGGGCGTGGGTAAGGTGCGTCTTGTGAAGATTGATGGATTAGATTTACAGCCTTGTGGTGGTACCCATCTAAACAATATTAGTGAAATAGGACAGGTGCAAATAAGCAAAATAGAAAATAAGGGTAAGATTAACCGCCGAGTACGGATTCTGTTAGCTCCTTAAGTTCACTGTACTATTTCCTGTGTCCTAAGTCACTGTTTGGCGCTGATGAAAACGTGTTTCCTGCCAACTGCCGGTGGCCATAATGTCTGCTAAGGTCTCAACCGTATGCCATATATCAGTGTAGCGAATATATAAAGGGGCAAAACCAAAGCGCATATTATTGGGCGCGCGAAAGTCACCGATAATATTTCTGGCAATGAGATTTTGCATAATGGCATAGCCCTCTGGGTGGGTAATAGATACCTGACTGCCACGCTGGTTAGGATCAGTGGGTGAGGCTATTTCAAATTCAGGGCAAAATTTTGTTACTAATTGTATAAATATATTGCCTAGTTGCTGTGATTTATGGCGCAGGGCTGACAAGTCCGCTTGTTCCATAATATCTAAAGCCGTTTCCAGAGCGGCATTAGCTAACACCGATGGTGTACCACATAGGGTTTGCTCAATACCTAGTGCTGGCTGATAGTGATCGTCAAAGTCAAATGGGCGCCTATGGCCAAGCCAGCCCGTAAGAGGTTGCTCAAGTTTATCCTGATGGCGTTGGGCTACATATAAATAAGCAGGTGCCCCTGGACCGCCATTAATATATTTATAATTACAGCCAACGGCAAAATCGACATTCAACTGATCTAAATAAACGGGCATGGCACCCAGAGAGTGGCTTAAATCCCATAATATAAGCGCACCATGTTGATGGCTTAGAGCAGTAATCTCGGCCATATCCCATATTTGCCCTGACTTATAGTGGGTATGGGTAAGGAGGACTAAAGCCGTTTCCTTATCTATTTCGGCGGCCACTTTGTCCCGAGACACCGCCACAAGCTCCAGTTGATCACCAAGCATGCGTTGCAGCCCCTGCAAAAGGTAAAGGTCAGTGGCAAAGTTGCCTGTTTCAGTAATGATTTTATGCCGTCTAGGGCGCAGCCTAATGGCTGCTGCAGCTAATTTAAAAATATTTACTGAGGTACTATCACAGACTAAGTTTTGTCCTTGGGCGGCACCAACGAATTTGCCCAGACGATCACCTAACTGAACTGGTTTTTGCAGCCATTGATGGCTATTCCAGCTACGAATTAGCTCTTGGCCCCATTGTTTGTTAATGACATTCTGCAGATGGGCCGGTGTCTGTTTTGGCAAAGCGCCTAGGGAATTACCATCGAGATAGATTAAGTCTTCAGGCAATGCAAACAAATCGCGAAAGTGAGCGAGAGGATCCGTTGCGTCCAATCCTTGTAGGTACTCCAGACTAATTTCGCTCATAAGATACTCGTGATATTCATAAGTTATTGGTACTAGGACTTATAGAATCAATAGCTTTACTTTGCTTTCAATATGATAAGGCGAACAGTCTAGTCAAAAAAGATATATCTTGTAAATCGTATTCCTCTCCTTGCTTAAGACAATTTTGAATTTTTAGGTTTTAAATGCCCATAATTAGCATATAAAGCTTGGCCAAAGTTGGGTGACGTGTTGTCACTATTTTGCTAAAATTTATGCCTGTTTTTTGCCTTTTATTGAGACCACTCCATGTCTACTGCTAATCATGTTTTAGCTGTCAATAATGATTTACCTATTCGCACTGCTGGCCCCGTTCATAGTGGCAAAGTGCGCAGTGTATATTGGCTTACCGATGCCGATAGTAAACGACTGATTGCCGAAAAAGGTTATGACTTGCGTGATAACTCACCCTTGGCGGTAATGGTTATTAGTGATCGTATCTCGGCTTTTGATTGCATTTGGCATGGTGAGGGTGGGTTACATGGGGTGCCTGGAAAGGGTGCCGCCTTAAATGCTATCGCTAATCATTGGTTTAGTCGCTTTCGTGAGCAAGGTTTAGCTGATAGCCATATCGTGGATATTCCCCATCCATTTGTCTGGATTGTGCAAAAAGCGCGACCCGTAATGATTGAGGCAATTGCTCGACAATATATTACCGGCTCTATGTGGCGTGCTTATGCAAATGGTGAACGTGAATTTTGTGGTATTCAGTTGCCTGACGGTTTAAAGGCCAATCAATCTCTACCTGAATTATTAATTACGCCATCAACCAAAGGCATATTGCGGGGTATACCGGGTGTTCCCGAGGCTGATGATGTCAATGTTGACCGCGCCAGCATTGAGGCTAACTATCAAGCCTTTAACTTTTCTTCAGTAGCTGATATACACCGCTATGAAACCCTGTTGCAGGAAGGCTTTGCGGTTATATCCAGTGATCTAGCGGCCATCAATCAAGTATTTGTTGATACCAAATTTGAGTTTGGTTATGTCACTAATGCTAAGGGCGAAGAAAAGCTAATTTATATGGATGAAGTGGGTACCCCAGATTCTTCCCGTATTTGGGATGCGCAGGCATTAAGAAATGGGCAAATTGTCGAGAACTCGAAAGAAGGCTTTAGACAGTTTTTGTTAAAGCATTTTCCTGACCCCGATATTCTACTTAATAAAAACCGCATGCCCGAGCGCGAGGCATTGGCTAGGGACAATGCTTTACCACTCTCAGCTATTCAGGATATTTCGGATACCTACACAGGTATTGCGGCTGCAATTACTGGTAAGTCTATTCAGCTTAGTGACAATCCTAAGGCTGAAATTGTGGATATTCTTAACGATAAGTACGGGTTGATTTTATAATTCATCAACCTTGTTATGGGTCACAGACCTAAATACGACGCTAAATAAAGGATAAAGGCATGTAACCATATGGTCACCTGCCTTTATTATATAGACTAACCTAGTAAGTGTTGTAGGCTATCAATCTTAGCTTTTGTCTCAGCACTTAAGGGCATGATCGGCATGCGAACTTCTGCGGAACAAATGCCTAATAGGGAGGCCGCATATTTGGCGCCTGCTGGGCTGGGTTCGGCAAACATAGCTTGATGTAGTGGTGCTAACTCGTCACTAATGCGCAAAGCCGTAGTATAATCTTTTGCGGCACAGGCGGCCTGCATAGCAGCACAGCGAGTAGGTGCCACGTTAGCCGTTACGGATATACAACCTTTTCCCCCAGAAATATTGTAAGCAATAGCGGTTATATCTTCTCCAGAAAGGTAAGCAAAGTCGTCACCTAAGGCCATACGCTCCAAAGTGATGCGGGATAGATCACCCGTAGCATCTTTTACCCCAACCACATTTTTTAAGGCTGCTAATTTAGCCATGGTGTCAGGCTGTATATCGACAATGGCACGTGGCGGAATATTGTAGATAACCATAGGGATATCCACATTATTATGAAGATACTCAAAATGGGCATATAGACCTTCTTGATTGGGGCGATTATAGTAGCCAGCTACACATAAAATAGCATCGGCGCCAGCAGCTTTAGCATGTTGGGCATAAGCCAGCGCTTCAACTGGGTTATTAGAGCCTGCGCCAGCAATGACCGGCACTCGACCATTGGCTTCTTGCACAGTAATTTCGACCACCCGTTTGTGTTCAGCTTCACTAAGCGTGGGGGATTCGCCAGTAGTACCTACTGGCACCAGGCCATTGGTACCTTTCTCTAGTTGCCAGTTAACCAATCGACGTAAGGCATCTTCATCTAATTTGCCATTACTAAATGGGGTAACTAAGGCTACATATGAACCGCTAAACATGGGGATCTCCTTGTTATTAGGTACGCTGGCTAAGGGCGTAAAAAAACCCGATCGCCTAGCGACCGGGTTTTTACAGATTATGGTTATTTCATCTGCGTAGCACCAAGCCGCCAAAACATTGTTTTGGGTTTATTGGCTTTCGGTTTCAGGTGCTTAGCTAAAGTCATAACCCATTTTAAACCTTACGCTTAGTCGCAACAAGTACGCTTCGGTAAAAATTTTTATATGGGGTAGATTATAGTCTAAATCCACATATTTTTTATGGGCTTGATTATCAGGTTGAAGCAGGATAAATTGGTGGAGGCTAGATTGTATACAATCTAGCTGGAGAAAAATTATTATGTATTGAAAATTAATTCCAACAGGAGATTATAAATGGCCGATTCTGCCTTAGGAACGCCGGAACAGTTAAAGGATCCGGATTATACACCGCCAGTAGCGCAAGCAGTCCCCCTTGGTATACAACATGTACTCGCCATGTTTGCCAGTAACGTCACCCCAGCTATTTTAGTTGCTGGAGCAGCCGGATTTGGATTTGGATCTGGTTCGCCCGATTTTCCCACTATGATTTATATGATTCAGATGTGTATGCTGTTTGCCGGCGTCGCGACCCTGATTCAAGCTTTAGGTATGGGGCCCATAGGCGCGCGTTTGCCCATTGTACAAGGTACCTCATTTGCCTTTTTGCCAGTCATGATTCCCGCGGTAGCTGGTGCTGGTGTGGCTGGCCTTGGTGGCTTGATGACCGGTATCTTTATTGGTGGTATTTTTCATTTTATTCTGGGTCTATTTATTGGCCGTATTCGCTTTGCCTTACCCCCACTAGTAACCGGCTTGATCGTATTAATGATCGGTTTGGCCTTAGTTAAAGTCGGTGTGCAATATGCTGCCGGTGGTGTACCTCTAATTGGTAAGCCTGCCTTTGGTTCTATGGCTATGTGGGGACCAGCCCTAGTAGTTATTGTTGTTACATTGGCGCTGAAGTTCTTTACCAAAGGTATGCCTGCAGTTGCTGCTGTTCTTATTGGTATGCTGGCGGGTTATGCCGTTGCGTATGGTTTAGGGCAGGTAAACTTCGGTAATGTTGGTAATGCTGCTATCTTTGCTCTTCCTAAGCCTTTCCAATGGGGCTTTGAATGGAATTCTGCCATTATTATTGGTATGTGTTTTATGGCCTTTGTCTCGGCTATTGAAACCGTTGGTGATGTCTCTGGTATTACCAAAGGTGGTGCTGGACGTGAAGCGACTGACAAGGAAATCACTGGAGCTACCTATGCCGATGGTCTAGGTACAGCTATTGCCGGTGTATTTGGTGGTCTACCTAACACATCCTTTAGCCAAAACGTTGGTTTGGTTTCTATGACTGGTGTCATGAGTCGTAAAGTTGTCGCCATTGGTGCTTTATTCCTTGTAGTTTGTGGTCTGATTCCAAAGTTTGGTGCCATTATCTCAACAGTGCCTATCCATGTGCTTGGTGGTGGTGTGATTGTAATGTTCGGTATGGTTTGCGCCGCTGGTATTAATATGCTGGCAGGAGTGGACTGGAATCGTCGCAATATGGTTATTTTTGCCATTTCACTGTCAGTTGGTTTAGGCTTACAACTAGTACCTGAAGCGCTACAGCATCTGGGCGGCACAATGAAAATTTTGATGGCTTCTGGTTTACTACCTGCTGCTTTCTTGGCAATTGTGTTGAATTTAGTATTGCCTGAAGAATTAGCAGAGTAAATTTATAACTTACTTTTCAGTTTATAAAGTAAAGGCCACTGGATTACAGTGGCCTTTTTATTTTCCAAATATGGTTGTTAACAACTACTTAATAATTATGTTAAGAGCCAATCTCTTAAAGCCATAACCGCGGGGGTAAGTGCTTTGCGTCTAGGAGCAATAAGCGTAAAGGGGTGATCACTTCGCCATTGTTGGTTGCCTAGCCTGACCAAGCGCTGGTCTTGAAGTAAATCTTTGACAATATGCTGCCAGCCAAGAGCCACCCCTTGGCCAGCTATGGCAGCTGATAAAGCAACAAAGTAATCACTATAGGTTTGTCCATGCATAAAATGGGCAGGTACTTCTTCTTCAATTAAGCTTAGCTGTGGTTTTTGATTGCTTGCTTGAACCCAAGCATGCCAGCTAATACGAGCTTCAGGATTATTTTCCAAATGAATTAGTGGCAGCTGTTGTAGCCCTTCGATATTGATATTACTAGTTGTTAAATTGTGGTGTTCAAGTAAATTTGGGCTACAAACTGGGAACACGACTTCGTCAAGCAGTGGCCAGATATGAAAGTCTTGCTGGGAAAATGGCTGTGCAGACAAAGGAATAGCGAGATCGTAGTTGCCACTTTTAAGATTGCTATCATTATCACGGGAAATAATATTTACCAGAATATTTGGAAACTGCTGATAAAACTCAGCAATAGTTGGTAGTAGCCAATAGGTAGCTGTGGCCGTAGAAAGGCTGAGGGTCACTTCTTGCTGACCACTTTTGGGTTGGCGAATCGCGTTGATGGTATTGAGTAATTGATCAAAGCTCTGTACACATGACATAAATAATTCTTGGCCTGCTTTAGTCAATTCAATACCATTTCTGTGGCGCATGACTAAATTGACTTCTAACTGCTGTTCTAGCTTTTTAAGAGCTTGGCTAACAGCAGGTTGAGTAAGCCCTAAAGCCTTTGCTGCAGATGACATTGATCCATTTCTAGCCACACTTTCGAACACAGCTAAACCATGCAGTGGTAGGCGGTTTGGGTCCTTTGATGAAGCAAGTTTGGCACACATAATACTTATTATTTATATAACTTTAACTTATATAAAGATTAACTGTAGTTTGGCTGTCTGACAAGTAATTAGAGATTACAATTGGCTTAATTTGTTTGGTCAGGGGGATTTATGGTTAAGCGCAATCGTCAACGTGGACGGCCAAGATCATTGGATTATGTTCCACCTTTTATTGAACGCAAAATACCTTACTTTGATTTTTGTTCTTTAGAGCAGTTGGAGGCAATTGAAGCCCATGTCGATTGGTTATTAGCTGAAGTGGGTGTTGAATTTCGCCAAGACCCCAAAGCATTAGATATTTTGCGCGCCGGAGGCGTGGATGTTCAAGGCGTGACGGCGCGTTTCCCAAATGGTTTGGCCAGAAAGTTATGCGCAACAATCCCTCCTGAATTTACCCAAGTGGCAAGAAATCCCCAAAAAACTGTGCGTATAGGTGGTCGCAATCAAGTCTTTGCTCCGGCCTATGGCTCCCCTTTTATATATGACCTAAAGCACGGGCGTCGCTATGGAACCATAGCTGATTTTAATAATTTGGTTAAATTAGTTAAGGATTTACCCTACTTACATCATTCTGGAGGGGTTTTGGTAGAGCCATGTGATGTGCCAGTTAACAAGCGTCATTTGGATATGGTGTATGGTCACTTACGTTATTCAGATAAGCCATTGTTGGGGATGATTACGGCCAAGGAAAGGGCAGAGGATTCTGTTGACTTGGCGAAGATTGTCTTTGGTGCTGATTTTATGCAGCAAAATGTCGTTATTATGGGCAATGTTAATATGAATTCGCCAATGATGATTGACAAGGTCGCATCTGAGGCTATTCAGGTTTATTGTGAAGCCAATCAGGCTATTATAGTTGCGCCTTTTATTTTGGGGGGTGCCATGGGGCCTGTTACTACCCCCGCAGGGGTCGCACAGGCCCTAGCAGAAGCGATGGCAGCGGGGGCGTTTAGTCAGTTGGTTAAACCTGGTGCGGCGTTTGTGATGGGGAATTTTCTCTCCTCGATGAGTTTAAAATCTGGAGCGCCAACCTTTGGTATGCCAGAGCCAGTGATGTCTAACTATATGATTGGGCAATTAGCAAGGCGCTTGGGCATTCCTTTGCGTTGTGGTGGTTCACTGACGGCCGCAAAAATTTGTGATGCTCAAGCAGCGTTTGAGAGTGCTGATTCCATGCACGCCACGGCTTTAGCCGGTGCAAATTATGTTTTACATGCTGCCGGTTGGCTTGAAGGCGGCTTGGCCATGGGTTACGAAAAACTGATCTTGGATGCTGATCGTTTGGGTGGTTACCAGCGTCTATTGAGTGGCATAACCATTGATAGTAATAGTTTGGCTGCCGATGCATACCAGGAAGTGCCGGCAGGGGGCCACTTTTTGGGGTGTTCCCACACCATGGCCAACTACCAAACAGCCTTTTATGATGCCCAAATGTCTGATTCTGATAGTTATGAGCAATGGCAAGAAAATGGCAGTAAAACGGCTGCAGAGCGAGCTTATGAGCGCATGAAAACTATGTTAGATCAATATGAAATGCCACCAATGGATGTGGCAATTGATGAAGCTATGTTGGATTTTATTGGGCGCAAAAAAGCCGCTATGGATGATGCTTGGTATTAATACTAAGTTGCCCAGCCAGAGATTCCTTATATGTTTTGGTTTTAAAGTACTATAATAAGTATATTAATAAATCGTGTCTGGAGTAGATAGTGCTTGAATATACCTACTTATCAACACCCTTGGGTAAATTATTGCTGGCAGGGATAGGTGAACAGCTTGCCTATGTTGGCTTGCCACATGCTAATAAGGCACAAAAACCAGCTCCAGAGTGGCAAAGCCAGTCTGGTTTGTTAGCCGAAGCACAGAATCAGCTAAGGGACTACTTTGCTGGCCGACGTCAGACTTTTGATTTGCAGTTAGCACCCCGTGGCACAGAATTTCAGTGCCAAGTATGGCAGCAGTTGCAAAGTATACCTTTTGGTGAAGTTTGCTCTTATGGGCAATTAGCCAAGGCTATTGGGCGTCCAAAAGCGGTCAGAGCCGTTGGCGCAGCCAATGGCCGTAATCCTATTCCTATTATTATTCCTTGCCATCGCGTGATTGGTGCTAATGGCCAGTTAACTGGCTTTAGTGGTGGCTTGTCTGCCAAGGCTTATTTGCTCAAGCATGAAGGTGTGGCTGTTGATAAGTAACAATATTGGTTATCTTTTAGGCAAAATTATCTGCCAAGCATAGCCATTACATACGTTGCTTTTGCAGACGTTGGTATGCATACATAGCTATTAACGTAATGCCACTGCCTATCCATTGCCAGAGCGTTAAAGCTTCAGACAAAATAAGGTAACCGGCCAGCAAGGTAAACATGGGTTGCAGTAGCATAAATGGCGCTACATGCTGAATACCATGAGAGTGAATAAGCCGGTACCATAAAGCATAGGCTATGATCGATGAGCCTACCACAACATAAATTAGAATCGCTGTTGTTGGCGCTGTTAGGTATTGCCAAATGGGGGTACCGTCACCACTAAATATATAAAATACATAGCTAATGGGTGCGGTAATAATGGCTATCCAGAATTGCAGTGCCAATATGGGGAGTTGCGGTAAACGTCTTACCTGAATATTGCCCAAGGCCCAGAAGCAAGTACTACAGATAACAATCACCATGCCTATTTGCAAGCTGATACTACCTGATAAAAATGAGGGTGCAGTAGCGCCCAGTGTGGCCACAAAAATGGCCAGTACTTGCCAACGGGTTAAGCGTTCTTTTAACAGCAAATAGCCCAAGAATGACGATAATGGACCACCGAGGAGTAAACAAAAACTCGCAATAACACCGGGTACGTAGGTTAAACCTATGGCTAATAGGTGAAAGTGCCCCATACCCATCACTAAGGCCAAGGGCAGTAATTGGCGAAACTGGGACCAACTTAATTTGACAAAGGGGAGTAGCAGAAGAGCTAGGGCAAAAAAACGAAAAGTAGTAAAAGCTAGGGGTGGCATGTCATTCATAGCCATTTTCATAAGAATAACGTTAATACCCCAGATGGCCGCAACGATGATGGCACCGCCCACTGGATGTAAGAAAAAACGCGGTATCATCATGGTTAATACTTGCTAGCTAATTAAAGGTTGATTATGCCTTATCAGGTCAACACTTGGTATGCTTATGAGATTTATGGTTTAAGAAGGATGAATTTTTACTGAAAAGTGACTAAAAACAGCCCTGCAGCATAGTTTTGCTGGATGGAAAAGCATATACTTCCGCTTAACTTTTTAAAGCTTTTTTATAATCTTTTTTTGGAGAGTAATTTCTCATGTTTGAGTCGCTGCAACCAGTGCCTGCTGATCCCATTTTGCACCTAGCCGTAATGCATCGCGAAGATTCAAATCCTCATAAAGTGGATTTGGGACTTGGCGTTTATAAAGATGCGCAAGGTCATACGCCAATTATGCGTGCAGTTGATGCCGCTGAACAACGTATTTTGGGTCTAGAGGATACCAAAACCTATGTGGGTATGGCCGGTTGGGCACGTTACAATCAACTTATTGCAGAAGTTGTGCTTGGTGCTGGTAATGCCTTCTTGGCTGATAAGCGTTTGGCAATTGCTCAGACTCCGGGTGGCACAGGTGCTCTCCGAGTTATTTGTGAATTTATCAATGCGGCAAAGCCTGGTGCTAAAGTATGGGTTGGTAAGCCAACTTGGGCCAACCACCACGCAATTATTAAAAGTGCTGGTTTAACCCTTGATGAGTTTCCTTACTTTGATGCTAATACCCATAGCGTTGATTTTGATGCCATGATGGCCAAGCTAGAAGCTGAGGCTGAAGCGGGTGATTTAGTGTTGGTGCATGGCTGTTGTCATAATCCATCTGGTGCTGACCTAAATTTGGACCAATGGCAGGCGTTTGCTGAATTGGCCAGTAAAAAAGGCCTTATTCCTTTTGTCGATATTGCTTACCAAGGTATGGGCGATGGTATGGAAGAAGATGCGGCCGGTTTACGCCTTGTTGCCGATATTGTTGAAGAGATGGTTATTGCTAGCTCTTGCTCAAAAAACTTTGGGCTTTATCGTGAACGCACTGGTACAGCTATTGTGCTTACCAAAACAGCTGATCATGCCAATGTTGTTCAAGGGCAAATGAATGGGGTGATCCGTGGTAATTACTCTATGCCTCCTTCCCACGGTGCCTTAGTTGTGCAAACTATTTTGGATGATGCTGAGCTAAAAGCAGATTGGTTGGTGGAACTAGGTGAGGTACGTGAGCGTATTGCCCGCCTGCGTAGTGAGTTGGTACAGGCCCTTAACACTGCTGGGGTGCAACAGGACTTTAGTTTTATTGAACGCCAAAAAGGCATGTTCTCGTTTTTAGGTGTCGATAAAGATCAGGTAAATAGTCTGGTTCATAACCACAGTGTCTATCTGGTAGGATCTAGCCGAATCAATGTGGCTGGTTTAAATGATAGCAATATGGCCAACTTTGCTAAGGCTGTGGCAGCGGTTCTCTAAGTCACTCTAAACCGAGTCTTGTGATAAGATCAGGTTATGAAACCTGATCTTATACCACTAACCTAATATCCCTTTTGTGTTTGATAAAGCGCAGCAAAAGTTTTTCTTATGGCACTGGCAAAGCAAGCAGATATTCCTTTTCAGATCTATGGTAACGGACCGAGGCCGTTATTGTTTGCCCATGCCAATGGTTTTCCTGCAGGTGCTTATCGTAGTCTACTTAGTCATTTGGAAACTGATTGCACCATTTATGCGCCAGAACTGCGTCCGCTATGGCAAAGTTTGGATGATTTCAGACAAAAGTACAGCGATAATCAGCTTTGGCGACGTATGGCAGCTGATCAAATCGCTTTTATTGAGGCCCATAAACTCGCTCCAGTAACCTTTGTTGGTCATTCTATGGGAGCGGTAGTGGGTTTATTAGCTGCTCACCATAAGCCACATCTTTTTCGTCGTTTAGTGATGATTGAACCAGTCCTTTTAAAAGCACGTTATACGCGAATAATGCGCTTTATGCCTGATTCCTTAAAAGGCTATATCCCCATTGTTAAGAAAGCCCTAGGCCGTCCTAATCGTTGGCCTAGTATGCAGAATGCATTTGATTTTCACCGCAGTAAGCGAGTATTTGCTGGCTTTTCGGATAGTGTTTTGTGGGATTATATCCACTCTGGTATCGGCCCTGTGGATAAGAATGATGAAGCTGGTGAGGTAGGGTTGCTGTTTGATAAGAATTGGGAGGCACTAGTGTATGGAACGGTGCCCAATACTTGGAAAATTTTACGGCAAATTCAGGTGCCCATTGATCTCTTAAGGGCACAACATTCTGATACCGTAGATGATATTAGTTGGCAGCGTTGGCAAGGACTTGAGGGACCTAAAAGAGCTGTTAACTTTCCTGATACAAAACATCTTTTACCCCTAGATCAACCTGAATTAGTGGCTAAAACAGTGCTGGATATGGTTGCGCAAGACCCCATATCTTAAGTGCCCAACAATGAGCCTTTTGCAGATATGATCTAGGCTAGGCACAGTTCAAGGCTAGTGCGCATTTTTAAAGCTCGCCCTTGCTGTTCTCTGCCATCAGTACAAATTACCATAGCTGCCCCAAAATAAGCCTGCAATAATTCATATAGTGCTGAATCTACCGAACCATAGTGTCGTATATATTCAGCGCGTAATTGATGCTGCCAATCAATATTTTTTATTCCTGCCATGGCAGCAGCATGCCAATCAATAGCCCATTGGAACTGGTGCTGTTGGTTAATTTGATATGGATCAGTAAAACCTTGCAAGATAAGGTATTCGCCGCGCATAGCAGACAACTCACCATTAGCATAACTCTCGTATTTACCTAAATCGAATAATGGGTGACCAGTGCTAACACCCGCCACGGAAATAGGGTCGATTAAGATTAAATGTTCAGGCCAATTTTGGCCTGGATCTGCTGCTGGTAGGAGCATATTTTCAAGAAATAGGTCGCCATGTAATCGAACTTGAGGTCCCTGATCTAACTTATCCAAGATATTACTGCTAAATAGCTTATTTAATTGCTGTTCCAATGCAGCCACAGGCAAACCATTAATATTAATAGCTGGTAGCAATATACTAAGTTCAGTATGTGTTTGCAGGTATTCTAAGGCCTGTGTAAACGTCTCTTTGATATTGTTGCTCAACACTGCCGGCGCTGAAGACGGGGTATGGAGTTCGTTAAAAAGACGCTTTGCCAAATACACCTGCATAGCATCCGCTTGTTGTTGGCTAAAAAGCTGTTGTTTTGCGATTTGTCCCACATCAATATAGTTTGCCATAAAGCCCATATCATAGCCGGTAGTGGTTCCATCCCAATGATCAAGTAGTGGCGGAAAAAAATCCTGCAGATTAGGCTCTAAATTAGCAAGATAAAGTGCTTCAGCACGTAAATTTTGGATACCCCAAGGGCCAGCAGAATCCGAACCTTTGCTAATTTTACGCACGCGCTTACTGTTGTCTGCAAGCTTAATTATAGAAGTGCGATCCCAATAACCATCACGAAGTAGTTGGATTTGCTGGGCTGGTTCGGGATTATTCATATTCAGTTTTCGTGATCAAATTGGAGTTTACATAGACGTTGGTATAGATCTGAACTGGCCAGCAATTCCTCATGCTTACCCTGGGCAATAATCTTTCCTTTATCCATTAATAAGATACGATCAGCATACATCACCGTTGCTAATCGGTGGGCAATAATCAAAGTCGTACGGCCTTGCATTAATGCCTGTAGGGCAGCAGTGACTTTGGCTTCACTTTCCGCATCCAAGGCACTTGTGGCTTCATCAAGCAGTAATATGGATGGGTTTTTTAACATAGCACGGGCGATAGTGATGCGTTGCCGTTGACCGCCAGACAAACGTACTCCTTGCTCACCTAAATAACTGTTATAGCCAGCAGGCAGGGCTTCAATAAATGGGTGCGCATTAGCCTGTTGGGCAGCCAAATAAACTTGATCATCAGTCGCCTTAGGGTTGCCATAGCGAATATTGTGCCAGACGTCACTACTAAACAAGGTAGATTGTTGGGGAACAACACCGAGATGACGACGTAAGTGCTGTGGATCAAGTTCAGTGATTGGAATGTCAGCAATAGAGATATGTCCTTGTTGTGGATCATAAAAGCGTTGTAGCATTTCAAACACAGTGGTTTTGCCAGCCCCAGATGGGCCTACAATGGCCACAGTTTCACCAGCCGCAATAGTAAAATCAAGTTTATCTAGGGCGCTTTCATCGGGACGAGAGGGATAAGCAAAACTTACGTCACTAAAGCGCAGGGGCAGGGCGCCATTTGGAAGGCTTTGTGTTTCTGCTGGGGCTTTTATTTGAGGCTTAGAAGATAATAAATCCATCAGGCGTTCGGTGGCACCAGCGGCTCTTTGTAGTTCACCGTAAACCTCGGAAATAGTGGCTACTGCCATAGCCACTAAAATGGCATAAAAAACAAAAGCGGAGAGCTCACCAGCAGTAATCACACCTTGGATCACATCCTTTGCACCTACCCAAAGCATAATAGAAAGGCCTGAAAACACCAGCGTCATAGCGACAATAATTAATAGGGAGCGCTGTAAAATACGGCGTTTAGCCACTGTAAATGCTTTTTCTACTTCTTCGCCAAAAGCCTGTGTTTCTTCTGACTCTCTGGTAAAGCCTTGCACTACTTTAATATTTTGAACTATTTCCCCTGCATAGGTACCCACTTCTGCAACGGTATCTTGACTCTGGCGTGATAATGAGCGTACTCGGCGTCCATACATCAGCATGGGCACAATGATTACCGGCACACTGGCTAGGACAATTAAGGCAAGCTTAAGGTTGGTGATCAACATCATGGCTAAACCACCAATAAAAGTCAGGCTATTGCGCAAGGCCATGGAAATAGAAGAGCCAATAATTGACTGAAGTAGAGTAGTGTCTGTGGTTAAGCGAGCATTGATCTCACCACTGCGATTTTCTTCAAAATAATGGGGGTGAAGGGTGAGTATATGCTTAAACACCGCCATACGAATATCATTGCTGACTCTTTCCCCCAACCAAGAAACGAGATAAAAGCGGATAAAGGTACCACCGGCTAAGGACAAGGTGATGACGCCCAAGAAAAGCATAGCTTGATTAAGAAGGGCTGGATCAGCAGCACTAAAGCCTTGGTCGATTAAAATACGAATACCTTGCCCAAGAGCGAGGGATACCCCAGCGGTAAAAATAAGGGCAATAACGGCGCCAAACACCATTTTTCGGTAAGGCGAAATAAACGGTAGAAGCTGCAAAAGCAATTGCATGCCGGCCTTATCTTTGCTGGAGTTTTGTGGGTCATTAGGTGATTGGTTCATTTTGTATTCTTGTCTTAGATATGCTGTTGCCCTGTAACCAACTGCCCCTATATAAAAAATGTTAGGGATTTGCTTGTGGTATATGTAGGTTACCATATTTATATATATGGCTACGTGGCCTTATTTTAAATCACATACCCAGATAATTTGTTATTGGCCATGTAATCTTTTGATAATGTTCCAGCTTAATCTTTTGCTTTGCTCAGTATCTTGTGAGGAGATTAACTTGTTATAGTGGGCTTGTTATAATAGCTAGATGGTATTAATTAGGCCTGTCAATTATGAGTAATTCTCTGGATTTAAATAAATTCTTGCCATATCGCTTTAATCGCATGGCGCATAATATTAGTAATGATATTGCGACCATATACACAAAGCGCTTTGGGATTACTAAGGAGCAATGGCGGATTGTTGCTCTGTTGGGCCAATATGGTCCAATGACAGCTAAACAAATAGCTGACTTGACCTATATGGATAAGGTGAAAATATCTCGCTCCGTATCTGGTTTATCTGAGCTAGAGTACCTCTCTCGTGAGACAGTCGCAGAGGATAAGCGGGCAGTATTATTATATTTGTCTTCAACTGGCCAAGAGTTATATGGCAGTATCACCCCCCTTATGCAGGCTTGGGAAGCCGAATTATTAGCCCGTTTGACGCCAACTGAGCGCGAGCAGTTAGCTATTATTGTCGACAAGTTGGATCCTATCGCTGAGGAATAAGGGCGTTAAAATAAGTAGGGTTATTGTGCTGCTGATATTAGAGGGTATTTTCTTCTAAGCTATCGATATGTTCAGCTAAAGAAGTAAACAGAGGGTCTTTAATTCCCATTGACTCTAAATGGTTATGGGTATTGTTAAAGTAATCAATATTCGGCCCACGTTGGCCATGGGCCTGATGAATCATTTGGGCTGTTGTGTCCTCATCAAAATCCACAAATTGTTCACTCTCCATATCTGCGACAAAGGTAATGGCCTTTATCGTTCCTTTTGCCGTATCTACATCACACCATTTGGGTTGATAAAATAAAGACACCATTTCACGTAACCAGAGATTGGTAAAATCGGCATCTCTAGTTTCAGGGTTTATCTTAAATACTAGCCCTTCACAATGGCCACCACTGCGCAAAGATAATACGAGCCCTGGATCTTCAGGTGTACCTCTGTGAACCGTAGACAGTAAGTTAAAGCCGCGTTTATAGCCTAGTAATAAGGCTCGCCGACTCTCCAGAATATCCATTTCTGGGTTCCATAACAGGGAACCATAGGCAAACACCCATAAATTTTCTGGCAATGGATTATGCGCCAGAAATTTATCAAGTCGTGCCATTAACATGGCTTTGGATGGTGGATGCATGGGTTATGTAGATGAGTTCCTGCTAGTTATACTTAGCTCTATCATTTCATAAACTCGCTTTGGAAACCAGTCCAAGATGTTTTGTTTCACTTTTAGACTAGATAAATACCGTTACAAGAGGCGGCAATTTATCTATTTAGGTGATGGATTATTAGACTTTAACGACTTTAGCCAGTAATTAAGAATGGAATTTTGACGCCGGCCTTTACGGGTAATAACTGAGAAGTCGGTATCGAAGAAATAATGTTGGGGTAATAGGGGACGCATACGTTGTTGATTCACCCATTGCTGAGCAAAATGTTCAGGTAGGTAACCAATATAGGCACCAGTAAGAATAAGAAACGCGATGCCTTCTCGGTCTGTGGCAGTGGCTGTTGTATTTAGTTTTTGATAATGCTTTTTAATTTCCGCACTCTGGGCATAGGCGGGCGCTATAGCATCATAAGTGGCTATCTTGCGGATATCGGTGGATTTAAGATCTAGACCGAAGAGGGTGTGATCCTCACTGCAATAAAGTAGTGATCTTTCACTGTAAAGGGGGAGATATTCTAATTCCGGCAGGCGGTGACTATTGGTTACCACCCCAGCATGCAAGTAACCATCCAAAATACTTTGCTCAATCCGCTTAGAGGGCATCATACTAATATTTATCTGTACTTGTGGCCCCTGCTTTTTTAGCTGTCCAAGGCTATTGGTAATATGCATATGTGGCATGGTGACTAAATTATCAGTAATACCAATATTAAATTCACCATGTAATTCATTATGTAAACTATTAACGTCTGTGCGGAATGATTCGATGGCGGTAAACAGCTGTAAGGCAGACTGATAAACTTCCTCACCTTCTTGGGTCATGGAAAAGCCTGCTCGTCCGCGAATACAGAGACGCAGCTTAAGCCGTGTTTCCAAATCAGATATAGCCATACTTATAGCAGCACGACTGATATTTAGCCCTACCTCAGCCGCTGCAAAACCGCCAGCTTCCACAACGGCCTTAAAAATTCTTAGTAGGCGTAAATCGGTGTCTGCCAAACCTTTTAGTTGTGGATTATGGGGGGGATTATTGGTGACCATTTTTGGGGCTCTTATTGAGAATAACTAAAAGTAAGTAAATACTTAATTAATATTAAATAATATCATATTTAAGTTAATTTAATAATCAGGCAAAATAAAGCACTTATATTAGCCAGTTGCTGGAGATACACCATGGCTTTTACCGATCAAAGTGCTGGTTTGTCTGAGGAGCAGTTACAAGCCCACTGGATGCCTTTTACGGCCAATCGTCAGTTTAAAAAAGACCCGCGTATGATGGTTGCCGCTCAAGGCAGATATTATACGGATGCTGAAGGACGGCAAATATTTGATGGTTTGTCTGGTTTGTGGACCTGTGGCCTAGGCCATGGCCGTGAGGAAATCGCTGAGGCAATAGCTCAGCAAGCACGAACTTTAGACTATTCCCCTGGATTTCAGTTTGGTCAACCCAAGTCCTTTGAACTGGCTAACCGTATAGTTGAGTTGATGCCTGAGGGACTTAATCGGGTCTTTTTTACGGGTTCGGGATCCGAATCTGTAGAGACAGCATTAAAAATTGCTCGGGCTTATTGGCGTAAACATGGTCAGGCAAGTAAGACCCGGCTTATTGGTCGCGCTAAAGGCTATCATGGGGTCAATTTTGGTGGCATTAGTGTCGGTGGACTAGCACCTAACCGAGCCCTCTATGGTCAAGGTATTGATGCTATACATCTTGCTCATACCATGTTATCAGAGAATAGCTTTTCGCGAGGCATGCCGACTAGTGGTGAGCACCTTGCGAATGAGCTAGAGCAACAGATTATGTTGCATGACGCGAGTAATATAGCAGCGGTCATTGTCGAACCTATGGCAGGCTCAGCTGGGGTAATTCCACCGCCTGTGGGTTATTTAAAGCGCCTAAGAAAAATTTGTGATCAACACAATATTTTATTGATTTTTGATGAGGTGATTACTGGTTTTGGGCGGGTAGGAAGCTATACTGGAGCGGCTGAGTTTGGTGTGACACCTGATTTGATGACCACGGCTAAGCAACTGACTAATGGTGTTGTTCCCATGGGCGCGGTTATAGCCAAGCAGGAAATTTACGATACCTTTATGGATAAGGGTGGACCTGAGTATATGTTGGAGTTGCCCCACGGCTATACTTATTCTGGTCACCCAGTAGCCTGTGCTGCAGCTCTGGCAGCATTGGATATTCTGGAACGCGAGCAGCTGGTGGCACGGGTTAAAACTATGGCACCTAAATTTGAAACTATGGTGCATGGTTTAAAAGGGTTGCAACATATTGTAGATATTCGCAATTATGGTTTGGCAGCTGGTTTAACTATTGCTGCAGCGCCAGGCGAGCCAGCTTTAAGGCCCTATCAAATTGCCATGAAATGCTGGCAAAAGGGCTTCTATGTGCGTTATGGTGGCGATACGGTGCAACTGGGGCTACCATTTACTGTTGAAGAAACAGAAATTGACAGGGTGATTAATGCCTTAGGTGAGTCAATTCAAGAACTGGGTAACGAATAGGCCTGCTAGGTAAGATTGTTTAAGCTAAATATGCTTAATACCTAGCACCTGAATAATGATTTTTAGCAACTTAGATAATCGAGGAATATGAGCATGCAAGTTGTAGGACACATGATAAATGGTAGCCAATTTCAAGGACAGGGCGACCGTACTCAGGATGTATTTAATCCTGCCACAGGTGCGGTAACCAAACAGGTTGCTCTAGCCAGTAAAAACACTGTAGAAGAAGCAATTGCTGCGGCACAGGCCGCCTTCCCAGCATGGCGTAATACACCTCCCATGAAACGTGCGCGAGTTATGTTTCGCTTTAAACAATTATTGGAAGAAAATGCCGAACAAATTTGCCGTTTAATTACCGATGAACATGGCAAAGTGTTAGATGATGCCATGGGTGAATTAACTCGAGGTATTGAAGTAGTTGAGTATGCCTGTGGTGGCCCCGAACTACTTAAGGGTGAACATAGTAAAAATGTTGGTCCGGCTATTGATAGTTGGTCTGAATTTCAAGCTCTTGGTGTGGTAGCTGGTATTACGCCGTTTAATTTTCCTGCTATGGTGCCTATGTGGATGTTCCCTATGGCCTTGATTTGTGGCAATACATTTATTTTAAAGCCTTCTGAGCGTGATCCCTCTGCGCCCATGTTAGTGGCGGAGTTGCTCAAGCAAGCTGGTTTACCTGATGGGGTATTTAACGTGGTTAATGGCGATAAAGAAGCCGTTGATACTATTTTAGAAGATGAGCGTGTGCAGGCTGTTAGCTTTGTTGGTTCCACGCCCATTGCTGAGTATATATATAGTCAGGGCACAGCTAATGGTAAGCGTGTACAGGCTCTTGGTGGAGCCAAGAATCATGCTATTGTGATGCCTGACGCAGATATAGACAATGCTGTTAATGCCCTAATGGGTGCCGCTTATGGTTCTTGTGGTGAGCGTTGTATGGCTATTTCTGTTGTGGTTTGTGTTGGTGATCAAACTGCTGATGAGTTAGTTGCTAAATTAGAGCCACAGGTAGCCAGCTTAAAAATCGGTAATGGTACTGATACCAGTAATCAAATGGGTCCATTGATTACCAAAATGTCTCAGGAACGCATACAAGGATTAATTACCCAAGGTGTTGAGCAAGGTGCTGAGCTGGTTGTTGATGGTCGTGGCATCGTGGTTGATGGACATGAAAATGGTTATTTTATTGGTGGCACTTTATTTGACCGCGTTACCCAAGAGATGACTGTTTATCAGGAAGAAATTTTTGGGCCTGTTCTTTGTGTGGTGCGGGCTGAGTCGATGCAGCAAGCTATGCAACTGATTGATGATCATGAATTTGGTAATGGTACCTGTTTGTTTACTCGCGATGGAGAGGCGGCTCGTTACTTTGCTGATAATATCAAAGTGGGTATGGTAGGTATTAACGTACCCTTGCCAGTACCGGTGGCTTATCACAGCTTTGGTGGCTGGAAACGCTCCTTATTTGGTGATCTAAGTGCCCATGGTCCAGATTCAATTCGTTTCTACACTCGGCGAAAGACGATAACGCAAAGATGGCCTTCGAGTGGTGTACGAGAGGGAAGCCAATTCTCATTCCCAAGTTAATATAGCCACCTTTTAGCTAAAGAAAACGCAAGCTTAGCTTGCGTTTTTTATTTTGTAATTGTTATCCATCCATATTGATTGTTACTATAACCATTAGTAACAAGAATATTTATATTTTGAGGGTGTTATATGCGTTATCGTCATACCATGATAAGAGTAACTGACTTGGAAGCCTCTTTGGATTTTTGGTGTAACAAGTTAGGCTTGGAAGAAATTCGACGTAATGATTATCCCTCAGGGCGCTTTACCCTAGTGTTTCTGGCTGCCCCAGAAGATGCTGAACAGGCGCGGGCTGTGCGGGCCCCAGAGTTAGAATTGACTCATAATTGGGATCCCGACCCAGAACCTATGGATACAGGTCGAAGTTGGGGGCATGTGGCTTATAATGTGGATGATATTTATGCCGTTTGCCAGCGTCTGCTTGATGCAGGTATTACCATCAATAGGCCGCCACGTGATGGGCATATGGCCTTTGTTAAGTCTCCTGATAATGTCTCTGTGGAGTTGATTCAGGCTAATGAACGCCTTGAACCAATGGAACCATGGTTATCTATGCCGAATAAAGGCACTTGGTAGCAACTCGTGTGCCAAGAAACGAATTAATTTTGCACTCTTAGCATTAATTGAAGTTTTTTGGATACAATAGGCGCTTATTATAAAGTGTAACCCATAGTTTTTAATGGCTAATGGGCTTGCAGGGTAATTCTCTATTGCTACATTATCTTCAATCTGTCTAAGAAATATGTTGTCTAAATATTGATCTAGTCTATCTAAGACGTCTCTAATATTTTAAATGATAAATAAAATAATAATTAAAAAATTGGCTAATTGGCCAGCCCTTAACTATATTTAATCATTATTATTACAACTCTAGCTAATCGTTTATAGAAATGATGGCTTGTTGTCTTTTGTACAAAATTTATCAGATGATTAAAATCTATTTAAAGTTATTATCACGCAAACTTTATCAGTTCTTTGCAAGTTTTTTTTGTAAATTTCAATGCCAAGCTCTAGCCATTCTTTTATTGGTACCTATGGGCTTGTCCCAAGCCAACCTAACGATTGGGCCAAATGAGAAACTTCACCTTGCTGTTAATGAGATTTTAATTACCAATGGTAATTTAAGCATTAATAGAAGCGGCAGTTTGACTGGTGCCCCGGGCGCACAGATGCGTGTATCAGGGGATTGGAACAATGATGGTACCTTTATTCATAACGACAGCCAGATTTATCTTACTGGCGCGGGTGTATCAAAAATCACTGGCGATAATAATTTTCATTCATTAATTGTCGATCTTACTGAAATTGATACAACAGGTGGAAAAACAGTTTTACTTGAAAAAGGGGTTACACAAACAGTTGATAATTTATTACAACTTAGGGGTGACGAACAAACTGACCTAATGGTTGGTTCGACTCAAGACGGTGTGAATGCAACCGTTGATACTACCAACGCAGAGGTTGTTTTAAGCAATGTTATTATTCGTGATGTTGATCTTGTTCAATCCTCTAATCAACTGACAGCGTTACTTGAGATACTAGAAGATTCTCGTTCATCTGGCGGGGCTAATAATGCAAATACAGTCTCAGTAAGTTTAGCCCAACTCGAATTAGTTGCTACTAATATACAGTCTGAATTACTTAGCCAATATCAGCATCGAATTGCCATCGAAGGCAATTTTTCTAATCCCCCAACTGTTGCAGAAGTTCAGTCCATTATTGAAAGTATTAACCGCGTAGCTAAAGAATCTTTACAGAATATATTTAATAACTCAGGTTCGGGTGACCCTGCCGAATTTAACTCACCATCAGTGAAACCTATAACACTGTCACAATTACAAGCTGTTGCTATAGATGTTAATCCTAAGCTTTTGGCTGAATATCAGGATGAGATTGCTGACCATAAGGACTTTTCTGAACCCCCAACTATAGCTCAGGTGCAGGCTCTAGTTGATGAAGTCAATAATCGATTTAGTACTAAGGCATTAGCTGAAATTTTAGAGGATTCACTACCACCTAGTGGACAGGGTAATGCTAACGGTATTGCTATTAGTTTGGCCCAGTTGCAGCTTTTGTCTGAGGATATTAATACTTCGTTACTGGTACAATATCAGGCTGCGATTGCTAACCATAAGAACTTTTCTGATCCTCCAACTTTAGACCAAGTTCAGGCTTTGGTTAACCTGGTTAATTCTGCCGCCAGTGATCAAGCCTTAGCTGATATTTTGGACTCAGATAATGAAATTAATCTAGAGCAATTACAAACTATAGCTAATAATGTCAATCCTGACCTTTTAGAGCAATATCAGCATGCGATAGAAAATAAAAAGGACTTCTCCACTCCGCCTACTATCGAAGAAGTTCAGACACTTATAGATCAGGTTAATACCGAGGCCCATCATCAAGCCTTAGAAGAAATTCTGGAAGATTCAGTGAGTGGCGCCAATAACAAAAATGGCGAATTGATTAGCTTGGCGCAGTTACAAGCCATAAGCGGCCTACAAAATATTCAGATTCTATTACTTGATCTATATCAACAAGCTATTCAAGAGCATGATGGTTTTTCTGATCCTGTTCTAGTGGCTGAGGTGCAAGCGTTAATTGATCAGGTCAATAGGCATTTTGCCTTGGCTATGGCGGAGATTCTGGAAGATTCTGCTTCTACTGGTGGTGACCAGAATGCTAATGGTATCACCGTATCATTAGAACAGTTACTACAGGTCGGTTTGGTTAATATCCATGAAGATCTATTGGCTGCTTATCAAAGAGCTATTGCTGAGCATAAAGATTTTGATAACCCCCCTATGTCTATGCAAGTCCAAGCTTTAGTTAATAAGGTTAATAGTGAAAATGGCAGGAATCCGAGTGAAAAACGTCCCACGTTTTCTGAAGGCCTAATTGCTAAAAATCCAGACATTATTGATGAAGTAAAGATACTAGAAGCGTCTTTTGACAAACTGAGATGCCTGGCCAAAATTGATACTACTACGTCTAATTCAAACTACAGTAATTGCAATGACTTGGATCTGAAAGATGAGACCAGCATTACGGTCGACAACCTTGATCTGGGTGACGAAGATGGTGTGCTGGATGTGGGTGGTCAGACCTATGTTTATATTGATATTGATGGAGATAATAAGCCTGATTACGTTTGGAGCCCCGACCAAAATACTATAGAACGGGTTAATTTGGTATTTCTCGCCTATAAGAATAATCTTTTGGATAAAGTGAGTGGCTATCCACTTGGCCATGATAATTCTTTGCTTATCGATGATTCACGCCCCGAGTTAAAAGTAGGTGGGCCAGCAGGGCATAAATTTAAACTTTGGGGTTTATCAGGTAAAAAATTTGTTGCCCTTACTGAATATATAACTATCCCTTTTAGTGGGCAGAAAATGTTAACAGCTGAGGATTATATTTCACCACTTGATCTGGGCATTAATATGGTCGTGCTAAAAGGATCATTATCTATACCTATTCCTCTCGTGGTGCCCAAAGATATTAAAATTGATAAACAGGCTAATCGTAAACAAGCCTCTGTTGGTGATACAGTGGTTTACAGTGTATCCCTAGAAAATGTTTCAAGTATTACCCAAAAGGCTATTGGTGTTACTGATAAATTACCACCAGGCTTTCGCTATGTGGATGGTTCTGCTCGCTATAATGGAGCAGTGATTAAGCCAGTAAAGATTAATGACAATAGTTTGCACTTTGCCCTTGGCGATCTGGAATCAGGGGCTAAACATCAACTGCAATATCAGTTAGCCATTGGTTCTGGTGTGAATTTTGGTAAATATACTAATACAGCTATGGCAGTGGCTACTTTAGCTACTGTAGATCCTAGTGATGATATACCTATATCAGCCGAGTCCCAGGCTAGTGTAAAAGTTGTACCCAGTGCCTTATTTGACCTTGCAACGATCATTGGCAAGGTGTACCACGATCGCAATGGCGATGGTCAGCAGACTAAAGGTGAAGAACCATTACCTAACGTGCGCTTGTTCACCTCGGCTGGACAGCAAATACAAGTTGATCAAGATGGCCAGTATCATCTTCCTAATGTGATCCCTGGACGAATGGTTATTCGTCTTGATGAAACAAGCTTGCCAGTTGGCGCTTCAGTGGTGGGGCGTTTATCAAAGTTAGTAGATATACGCTCAGGTATTCCATCGAAGGTAAATTTTGGGGTGCAATTGCCTGCAAATAGTAATGGCATAACACCTAATACCATGGTTATACGCCAACTATCAGATAAACCTTCGCCAAGAATGAATTTAGCAATTTTTGGTCATGCCATTGTAAATCCATCCTCAAAATTATTTGTTGATCCTTTGGAAATCTATTTACATACCAACTTTGCTGCCTTTGTTAACAACTGGACTGTGATTATCCGTGAAGAAGTTAATGGTAAAACCGTTAAAACCTTTACTGGAAGCCGTGAAGAAATGTTTAAACCTATTCTTTGGGTTGGCGATTCCGATAATGGAATGCAAACAAAACCTGGGCAATTTTCATTACAGCTTAAAGTAACTGATCAATATAATCGCCACGCCATTACTCGAAAAATCCCAATAATATTGCATGCAGGTGAGGTTGATAAAAAGATCTCCAATAAGACCATTAACGTAACTAGAGAGGATATGTTATTAGCCTTGCCACAAGGCGATAAAACCGAGCGCAATGATATGCGTATCAAAGGTAAGGCTTTGCAGATTAGCGGACAAGGTTTTAACGCCATTAATATAAATAAGGATGGCAACTTATTGTTTAGTATGCCGCATTTAGTCCCCGATACTATCTCGGCCAATGACGTGCTTGAGCAAGGTATAAAGGCGGAGGAACCAGTAACTGAGTTGATATTGCCGCGCGATAAATTTCGTTTAACCGCCATACTTATTAAGCAACAGGATGGGCTGTCTCAGATTAAGCAAGGACCAATTATAGAAGGTGGTAATAATGAGTAAGTTACTACCCAATCCTATTAAGGCATGTTCTTATCCATTACTAGTATGCCTTACTTTCATGCCTCTAGAACAAAGTCTAGCCGCCAATATAATGCCAAGCGGTGATAAGCGTCAGCATTATAATTTGCAGGTGGAAGAGGACATTTATCTGCAAGATTTAGCCCTTCAGCAAAGTCGCTTTATGTCGTTGCCAAGTCATCACTATACGATACAAGTACTATCCAATCACAGCCTATTAGAGGCGCAACAATTTATTGATGATTTACCAGAAATAGATTGGCCCTACTATTTAGTGCAGCTACAAGAAGGAAATTGGGTTGTCCTGGTAGGTGATTTTGCTAGCCTTGAAGAAGCCCAAGAGGCTACCACTCAAATGCCAACTGCAATAGAAAAATTACACTACTGGTATCCACAAGTGGGCATGTTACAACAACAATTGTTTAGAGCTGCAGAATTTAATGAGCCAATGCCAGTTAATAAAATTGGCTTTCAACCTCGGTCAGCCATCAGTGTTGATTCTCAAGAAATAGATTTGGGCGCAGCCGCCGAGTTTAATGATAAAGAATACCTACTCATTGGCCTTATCGATATGGAGGCTGGACAAAGGCAAATTACGGGTAACATAGAAACGGCTACTTCTGGTGATAGGCGTTATGCTGATTCTGTATGGAAAGATGGCAAGGCACAAGTTTACTTTAAGGGCATAATTAAAGGTGAATATTTGTTGACAGCAAATGTCGATAGTGAACGTGGCCGTGATGACTGGTTCCGTAATATTGATATTAATCAAACCTATGCTGTGTATGGAGATTCGGCTTTGGTTAGTAATCTTGCTAACGACAGTGATGGCCCCCTATATTTACTGGTAGAGAAAGATGATTCTTGGGCCAAATGGGGGCGCATTAATCCAAGTATTACAGCACATTTGGCTAGTTTTCAGCGCAGTATGCAAGGTGCCCAAGGCCACTATGAGTCTGTCGAAATTGATGCAAATGGATATGCTAAAACAGAGATTGATGTTTTTGATGCCCGGGTATTAGAAAAGAAAAGTCATGTAGAGTTTGCCTCGCCTACTGGCAGTCTATTTTATTTAAAGCATAACGAAGTAGTTGCAGATAGCATAAAGATAGAGCTTGAGACACGAGATAAGGTAAGCGGCAATGTTATTTCGACACGAACTCTCAGAGAAGAAACTGACTATGAGGTAAATGCGGCAGCGGGTCGCATTATGCTTAACAAGCCGTTGTTAGAGCCAGAAAAAAATGAATCACTAATTACTGATCAAGAGGAGGATAACTATAATCCTGTTTATCTACTTGTGAACTATAACTATGTGGTTATTGATGATTGGAATAAAGGTATTAGTGGTGGTGTTATACGTCATTCTCTCAATAAAAAACTTAGGGTAGGTATGGTCACTATAAAAGAGGACCAGAGCTATGGTGTTTACGAACTTGATAGTATTGAAGCGACTGCCTTTCTAGATGATGATAAAAAGCATAAGTTAGATATAGCCTATGCCGAGAGTGCCTCTGAAGTAGAACCCAGATATGTATCCACTGATGGTGGTCTAACTTGGCAAAAAAGCGACGTTTCCATTACTAATCTAGATACAAACAATCAGGGGGCAGCTTTTTCTTTGCGAGGTCAATACCAATCACCTAATGAACGTGTAAAGCTGGACTACTACTATCGTGATACAGAGTCAGAGTTTTCTGCTCAAGCTAGTGATAGTCAGCAAGGTTGGGAAGCTGTAGGTCAAAATATTAGTGCCCAAATCAACGAGCAGATTGACTTACATTTGAAGTATCATCACCAGTGGCGCAAAGATTTGGATAACTCCCAGGCACAAGAAACTACAGAACTGATAAATTCTCGTATTACCACAGTGCAGGCAAATAATCAGATAACAGAACGTTTGTCCGTTAGTGCTGAGTTACGTCATCAGCAATCGACGCAGGCAGATACAAACAACCAAAGTCACATCGAAAATGAAGAGAATACTGTTGCCATACAAGGTCGTTATCAAGTATCAGAGGATACCGAAATAGCCTTAAAGCAACAGCAAACACTCAAAGGCGAAGACAAAAGTCACACCGCAATTGATGTTCGATATCGAGCATCGGAAAATGTGACGATCAAAAGTGGGGCGACACATGGGCCCCAGGGAAGCACAGGATCCGCTGAACTTGAGTATAAATTACGAGACAGATTAACGCTGCAAAGTGGCCTCAAATATGGCACGGATAATAGCTTAGCAAGTAGTCTTGGTGCCGGTTATGCAGGCGACAAGTTCAGTGTTAAAGGTGGACTTGAGCACAAAACTGATCAGCGTGTAGCAACTAGTTTGGGTGTTGGCTATAAAATGGATAAGGTAAGCGTTCAAAGTGATATTGCACATTCAGCAGATCAACATCTGACTTCTAGCGTGGGCTTAAGTTATAGTCCAAAAAATGGTCAAAGTTACCGTGTTGCCGTTGCCGATGGACGGGGTGGAGAACAGGATAATAGTCAAAGTCTAACACTGGGCGCTAATCGAGCTGTTAGTGATGATACTGAGTTTGATGTTAGTACCACAATGACGCTAAAGGGAAAGCACTTGCGTCAGGATCAGATGGGTTCTATTAAACATCAGATAGATGATGAACGTAGTCTAAGCGTGGGCATTTCTAACTATGAGCAGGATTCAGATGGTGAGCAAAGTGATGGTTATGATTTAACAGTGGGCTATAAACCCAATCGTAATTGGGCCATCGATGTTAGTGCTGGTCAGGGCTATGTCCATCGTTTGGAGGGAGTTAAAGACCAACGCCAAAATGCCAGTGTTGGTGCTGCATATGTGCGTCAAGATACTCAGGAAAAATCAATATTGCGAGGTCTTATTCGCTATGAAATGGCACAGGAAACGGGGCAAAAAAATCGCGACCGCCACCTCCTGCAAACAGGCCTTAAAGGCAAGTATAACCAAGATATAACCCTGTTTACTGATTTAGATTTAGGCTACACCAAAGATCGTGACCAAGAAAAGATTGAAGCCCGTAATAATAAGTTCGATTTTGGTTTTGCTTATCGTCCAGTATTACATGACCGTCTCAATATTATCGGTAAATACAGTTGGCTTGATGATCAAAAACCTGCTGATCAAACCAGTTATACGGGTCTTGAAATACTTAAAGGTCACGTTATGTCTGCAGACATCCTCTATGACATAACAAATAAATGGTCCTTAGGTGGCAAATTAGCCATTCGTAAGGCACAAGAAAAAATGCCTGGTTTGCCTATGACTGAAGCAGTGACCAGTTTAGGAGCTATAAATAATCGCTATTACTTTTTGCCAGAAACTTGGCTTAGTGGTGAATATCGATTGCTGAGTACCAGTCTGACTAAAGATAGTAAAGAGGGATTTGTAGTAGAGTTGGGTAAGCGCTTTAACGATCATATTGATGCAGCTGTGGGCTATAATTGGGCGGGTTACAATGCTGATCTTACGGCTTTAGAATATGGTATAGAAGGTGTTTATGTGCGTCTAAGTGTTATTATGGAATAGCGCCAAGCCACTTAATTAAAGCTCAATTGCTGTCCATACATACTATTCAATATGCTATGATTAGCCTCTGTTTTTTGGAGCAAGAGGCAACTATATGGGTTTTTTATCTGGCTTAAAGGGGCTATTTGCTGGTAGTGAAGGAAGTGCTAAGGCAAAAGTGGATAGCCAAGAACATCAATATCAAGGTTTTGTTATTACGACTCAGCCCATCAAGGTAAGTGGTGGCTATCGCGTTAATGGTTTGATTACCAAGGACGATCTTGAGCATCAGTTTATACGTGCAGATTTGGCATCTACTATAGATGGGGCCCATGAACTCACTTTGTTTAAATCCCGCCAAGCTATCGATCAGATGGGTGAAACAATATTTAAATCTTAGTCGCTAAAAATCAACCAGGGATTTGCCAAATTGTTTCTAATGCTTGAGTAGTTTGGGTCATTATTACAGTTTATGTAGCCCACACTCGCGTCCATATTGGGCTTTTACTGGATCAAAATAACGACTTTCGTCGGCAATATTATGGGTATCCAAGTAGGCTTGCATATCAGACTCTTGCCAAGTGATAAATGGAGCTAACTTAATAATACCCGCTGGGCCATTATGAACGGCGGGCAAACTTGCACGATGAGCTGACTGTTCTCTTCTCACACTAGATATCCAAACGTCAGGCTTTAACTCCGATAGAGCTTGCTGAAAGGGCGTGATTTTAAAGTTATCCGTAAAGTCAGCATGACGATCGTCATCAACGGTTGGAATGCCGCCGCGAGTTGCATCCCAGAAAGCTGCACTGGTACTAGGAGTATAAACTTTTAAGTTGAGGCTAAGTTCCTTTGTCAGCTTTTCAGCATGTTTGTATGTTGCGGGCAAGTTATAACCAGAATCCACCCAAACAACTTTAATGTTGGGCGCAATCTTACTTACCATATGCAATAATACCCCAGATTGAGGGCCAAAACTGGTGGTTATAATTGGGTTCTTGGCGTGTTGTAAGCAGAGGCGCAAGAATTTTTCACTGGCTTTGGCATCTGCTTGTTCTGGCAGTATCTCGGCCATGGGCGCGAGTAGTTCTGAAAGGTTCGGTGTAGAAATTGTGGACATAGTTGTAGCTGTGTAAAGTAATATTTCAAAAGTATTATGCCGCAATTTTTTTGTAACAAGAAGTAATAAAAAATTAAATATATATTCTATATTGGAATATAAAGGTTTATATTATTTTTATGGCTATGATTAAAATTGAGACGGTTAAAGTTGATTATCAAGATCAAACTCAAGTAAAAGAGCTAATCAGTTTGTTGAATAGTTATGCCTTAGATCCAATGGGTGGAGCGAAAGCTTTGAGTAATGACGTTCAACAACGTCTGCTAACTGAATTGCCGGCACAAACCAATATGTTTAGTATCCTTGTTCGTGTTGATGGCAAGAGTGTTGGTTTTTGCAATTGTTTGTGGGGCTTTTCTACTTTTGCAGCCCAACCTTTGGTTAATATTCATGACTTGGCATTGTTGCCAGAATATCGTGGCCAAAGTTTGAGTCGACATTTACTTCAGGCCGTCGTTGAAGAAGCAGAAATAGGCGGAGCAGTGAAAGTGACCCTTGAGGTATTAGGCAATAATCATACTGCCCAAAAAGCTTATCGTAGATTTGGGTTTGCACCTTATGAACTGAGCGAGGGAGCAGGTATTGCCGAGTTTTGGCAATATTTTATTGACTCATAAAGGCTTTAAGAAGACGATGAAACTATCCGCATTTGGCGAAAAATTTGGTTCTTCCACAGGTATTCAGGTACTTATGGATGATATTGGTGACGCATTAAATAGTGGCCAAGATATGCTTATGATGGGAGGAGGGAATCCGGCCTCTATTCCGTCTGTGGAAGCTGTTTTTAAGGCCCGTATTGCGCGTTTAGCATCGGAACCAAAGTTATTAAGTCAGATGCTAGGAAGTTATGACCCCCCGCAAGGCAATTCAAGTTTTATTAGTGAGTTAGCAACTTTGTTACGGCGACGTTTGGGATGGCAGATATCGGAACGCAATATTGCCCTTACTAATGGCAGTCAGGCCGGTTTTTTTATGCTCTTTAATTTGTTTGCTGGGACATTTAAAGATGGTAGCAAACTGCAAATACAGCTGCCTTTAGCGCCAGAATATATTGGCTATGCTGATGCTGGCCTGGGAGCAGATTTTTTCACGGCAGCTCATCCCCAAATTGATAAATTAGATGACCGCGAATTTAAATATAGAGTACGGTTTGATGAGTTAAAAGTGGGCGCAGATACAGGTGCTATTTGTGTTTCAAGGCCGACCAACCCTACAGGTAATGTTATTACCGATGAGGAAGTGGAGCACCTAGATGCTCTAGCACAGGCAAATGATGTGCCACTGATTATTGATGGTGCCTATGGTCTGCCATTCCCTGGGTTGATTTTTACCCAAGCCACTCCTTTTTGGAATCCCAATACTATTGTGTGTTTAAGTCTTTCCAAATTGGGTTTGCCCAGTGCCAGAATGGGTATAGTGATTGCCAACGAAGAAGTTATTCAGGCACTATCGCGCACCAACGCCATCATTAACTTAGCGAGTGGTAATTTTGGTGCCCTGTTAGCACAGGATTTGGTGTCTACGGGTGATATTATTGATTTAAGTCAGCAAATCATAAGACCATACTATGTAGAGCGATTAGAATTTGCCAAACGCATTTTACACCGAGAAATGGATAGCCAAATTCCTTGGCATATGCATAAGCCCGAAGGCACTATGTTTGCTTGGTTGTGGTTTAAAGATCTACCCATTTCCAGTCAGACGTTATATGAGCGGCTTAAGGCGCGCAATGTAATTGTGGTGTCTGGCCACCATTTCTTTATGGGTATCCAAGATGATTGGCGGCATCGCCATGAGTGCATTCGTATCAATTATGCAGCCCAAAGCCCTGAGCGCATAGAACAGGGCCTGAAGATAATTGCAGAGGAAGTGCGTAAAGCCTATTTGGGCTAGATATCATCCTCAAAACCAATAAATCCACCTGTTTGATGGCGCCATAGTTTGGCATAAATACCTTCAAGAGCTAATAGTTCTTGGTGGCTACCTTGCTCAATAATTTTACCTTCATCCATCACAATCAGTCGATCCATGGCAGCGATAGTGGATAAACGGTGAGCGATTGCGATAACGGTTTTGTTAGCCATTAATCGATACAGGGCGCGCTGTATTGAAGCTTCTACCTCAGAATCAAGGGCAGATGTCGCTTCATCTAAGACCAAGATGGGCGCATCTTTGAGTAATACGCGGGCAATAGCTATACGTTGCCGTTGACCGCCCGATAGTTTGACGCCACGTTCACCCACCTGTGCCATATAGCCTTTATTGCCATGTGGATCAATTAAATCATAAATAAAGCTATCTGCTTCGGCCTTCCGAGTGGCGGCGGCAATATCAGCATCGCTGGCATCAGGTTTGCCATAGACAATATTTTCGCGCACCGATCGATGCAATAAGGAGGTGTCTTGGGTAACCATACCAATGGCAGCACGCAAACTATCTTGGCTTACTTGGCTAATATTTTTGCCGTCAATACGTATTTCACCTGTTTCAACATCATGAAAGCGCAACAGGAGATTTACCATGGTTGATTTTCCGGCCCCAGAGCGGCCAACAATACCTATTTTTTCACCCGCCGCTATGGTGAGATTAAAATTGTCAATAACGCCACTTTCCTTACCATAGTGAAAACCCACATTATCAAATTCAATTTGTCCTTTGGTCACTTCCAGTGCGGCATCTGTTTCGTCAACCACGGTATGGGGGTTGGCCAAAGTGGTCATGGAATCAATAACTGTCCCAATATTTTCAAATAAAGAATAGATTTCCCACATTATCCAATCGGAAAAACCCTGTAATCTAAGAGCTAAAGCAACCCCAACTGCAATAGTTCCGATACTGACCGTATCACCAAGCCAAAGATAGATGCCAATAGCGGCGGTGCCAAAAACTAACAGGTTATTTAGGATACTAACAACCATATCCATATTGGTACTCTTACGCATCATGTCATACACAGTAACCATAAAGCCGTCCATGGCTGAACGAGCATATTCAGCTTCACCTTTGGTATGGGCAAAAAGTTTGACCGTAGCAATATTGGTGTAGCTATCGACTACGCGGCCTGTCATGATGGCTCGCTCATTAGCTTGCGCCTCGGAGATTTTTTTTAGGCGTGGAGCAAAAAATAATTGCGTAGCCACAAAACAGACTAACCAAACCATCATAGGGATAGCCATACGCCAGTCGGTGTAGCTAATAACGGCGACCATGGAGATTAAATAGACAGTCACATAAACAAAGGTGTCACAGGACTTGATAGCCGTGTCACGCACTGCCAGTGCGCCTTGCATCACTTTGGTGGCAATGCGTCCAGCATAGTCATCTTGGTAAAAGGACATGCTTTGTTTGAGCAAATAACGATGGGCTTGCCAACGCATACGCATGGGTAGGTTGCCCATCAGAATTTGATGGCGGAAAAGATTATTGGCTGCCAACATCAAGGGCATAATGACCAACAATAAAATGCCATACATCCACAGAGTATGCTTTTGTTCTGCCAAGAAAGAAGCACGTGAAAGCCCAGCTAACCAATCAACCAATTGCCCCATAAATCCATATACCAAAACCTCAAGAAAGGCGAGGCTGGCGGAAGTAATTGCCATTAAGCCCAAATAACGCTTTAGGCCGGAGCAATAATGCCAAATAAAAGCGACTAAAGTGGCGGGAGGTTGGGTCGGTTCTTCCTGCGGGTAGGGTGGCGCAAGATTTTCAAAAAATTTAAACATCAGTGCTGATCACTCACAGGTTGGTTAACTATTCTAGATTGATCGAGTATAGCTATTTTTCAATATAATCCAATCTAAATATAGACTTAAGTAAATTATCGTCTTTACTGTTAATCGAAACAACAATGGCCACCAAACTATCGGCTTGTTTAAGGTGATATTATTGTGTCCTTATAATCTTCGTTATTGGCTATAATAAAACTAACTGACTATATGGTTGATTATTCATCATACTGAAACGAACATAGATAATAGATAAACGCAAATGAACAGCACCAGTATTCAACTTCATCCCACTTGGTTAAGTCGTTTAGAGAACGAGTTTAAGCAACCCTATATGCAAGATCTTAAGTCATTTTTGCAACAGGAAAAACAGCAGGGCAAAGTTATTTTTCCACCGGGTAAGGATATTTTTAATGCCTTAAATTCCACTCCTTTTGAGCAGGTAAAAGTGGTTATTTTAGGGCAGGACCCGTACCACGGGCCTAAGCAAGCCCATGGCCTTAGCTTTTCCGTGCAACCCGGCGTAAAAATTCCACCATCATTATTAAATATCTATAAAGAGCTGCAACGTGATTTAGGTTTGGCAATGCCCAATAACGGTTATCTGCAAAGCTGGGCCGAACAAGGGGTGTTATTGTTAAATGCTACCCTTACCGTAGAGCAAGCTAATGCTGGCTCTCATCAAGGGAAGGGTTGGGAGCATTTTACCGATTGCATTGTGCAGGAGTTAAACAGCCAGCGACAGGGCATAGTGTTTATGTTGTGGGGTAGTTATGCGCAAAAGAAGGGTAAAATAATTGATCGTGATAAGCACTGTGTTTTGCAATCACCTCATCCTTCGCCATTATCTGCTCACCGAGGTTTTCTTGGTAACGGGCACTTTTCCCAAGCAAATCTTTATCTGCAACAACAAGGTCAGTCGGAAATTAATTGGACAATACCAAATATATAGTTCAAATACTGGATTGGCTATGCACTGTGGCTTGATTTTGATCAACAGCTAAAGTTTGCCAAGCTTGGTATTGACTGAGAAAAACATGGCCAGTTAGGTGACTGGTAAATTGGGTCTTTTCTAGACGGTCTAACACCGGGCCTTTTACTTCAGACATATGTAAAGTGATACCTCTACCTTTGAGCTGTTGATTGAAGTCTAAGAGCTTTTCTACAGCGGTCGAATCAATATGGTTGATACCTGAGGCCATTAATATCAAGTGTTGTAAATGATCTTTTTTTGCGGCCAAGATTTGATTAATTTGATTCTCTAAAAAACGTATATTGCCAAAGAATAAGCTTTCGTCTATGCGTAAGGTAACTAACTGATCACATTGCTCTACAGCATAGCGTTCTACATTACGAAAGTGCTCGGTGCCAGGAATAGGACCTACAATGGCTGTATGTGGGCGACTGGTGCGCCATAAAAGTAGAGCCACACTGGCCATCACACCAGCTATTACACCTGCTTCAACACCGACGAATAAAACGCTGCTAAGAGTAATTAGCATGGCCATAAAATCCTGTTTCGAATAGCGCCAAGTAAAGCGAAATTCATGTATATCCATAAGGCTCAGAACAGCAATAAAAATAGTAGCTCCCAATACTGCTTTGGGCAGTAAGGCAAATAGGGGTGTTAAAAATAAACTGGCTAAAGCAATGCCTAGGGCACTGAATATGCCAGCCATCGGTGTTACAGCACCGGCATCAAAATTGACTATTGAGCGAGACAAGCCACCAGTTACCGCAAAACCACCCGATATAGATGCCGCTGCATTAGCCGCACCTAAGCCAAGTAGTTCATGATTAGGGTTAATTTGCTGACGGCGTTTATTAGCTAGTGTTTGGGCCACAGAAATAGACTCAACATAGCCAATTAAGCTAATAATGATGGCCGCGGGTAGCAAGGCTAAAATGACATCCTGGGCTAGGTTTGGCCATTGTAAGCTGGGTAAACCAACGGCTATTTCGCCAATTACTTTTACCCCAGCTGTATTAAGTTGCCAATAACTAACCACAAAAGTGGCCACACAGGCAGCCAAAATGGGTGCCATTTTACTGATGGCATAAGCGAAATTAATGGAGCAAAAAGCACGCATTAAATTCTTTAAATAATGTCGACTCCAAAATAAAAAGCTGACAGTGGCCAAACCAACTAGACTAGTCATGTTATCAAGGGTGCTTATATTGACAATGATGCTTTGGCCTAGTTGAGGCAAGTTATGACCATTAATATTAATACCAAGAATATGCTTTAATTGGCCCAAAGCAATGACAATACTAGCACCTGTAATAAACCCTATTGACACTGGTCTTGATAATAAATTGGCTATAAAGCCCAATTTAAGTATGCCCATAATCAGCATGAGTAGACCTGACAGCATGGCTAATGTCACGGAGAGACTAATCACATCTATATTGGTTTTCTGATGGGCTATGGCAACGGCATTAGCGGATAATAATGAAATAATGGCAACCGGCCCCACAGCTAAAGTCCGGCTTGATGCAAATAGGGCATAAGCAAATAATGGCAAAATACTGGCATAAAGACCCGTAACAGGGGGTAAGCCAGCGAGCATGGCATAGGCTAGCCCTTGGGGGATTAACATCATAGTTACGACTAAGCCAGCCAGCAAATCGGCATTAAAGCTCTTTCTGTTATAGTTCGCTAGCCAAATATGGGCGGGCCAGGCGCGCCAAATTCGCTTAAAAAGATTAGGCATGTAGTTTAGGTAGAGGTCAATGTATTGATAGGGATTTTAAGATAGTGCACACCATTATCTTCTGCTGGTGGCAAATGGCCAGCGCGCATATTTACTTGCACTGAAGGAATTAACAGTTTTGGTACCTGTAACTGAGCATCTCTAGCTGTGCGCATGGCAATATATTCGTCACGACTTTTACCCGCAATATGAATATTTTTGGCTTTGGATTCAGCAACAGTGGTTTGCCACTGGTGTTCATTGCCTGCAAGAGGGTAATCATGACACATAAATAATCGCGTCTGATCCGGTAAGCTGAGAATTCGTTGCATAGAGTCCCATAGGGTGGCTGCATCACCACCGGGAAAGTCACATCTTGCGGTGCCATAATCAGGCATAAATAAGGTGTCACCAACAAAGCACGCGTCGTCAATTAAAAAGCTCATACAGGCAGGGGTATGGCCTGGGGTACTTATTGCAAGAATCTCTATATCGCCCAGTTGCAGCACGTCTTGGTCTTTTAATAGCCTATCAAACTGACTACCGTCCATAGCAAAATCACTTCCGGCATTAAACAAGCTACCAAATTTGTTTTGGACGGTTTTAATATTGGCCCCAATAGCAATTTGGCCACCTAGCTGCTGCTTCAAATAGGGCGCTGCTGATAAGTGATCAGCATGGACATGAGTTTCAAGTAGCCACTGCAAGGTTAGGCCTTGGTCTTTGATGATGGCAATAATATTATCAGCAAGGGTGGTGGCTAATTCTCCCGAATTAGGAAAATAATTCAGTACAGAGTCGATTATGGCGCACTGTTTGGTATTTGGATCAGTAATAAGATAACTCAGGGTAGAGGTCTCTGAATCAAAAAATTTGGTGATCTTGGCTTTTTGCATTATTAGCTCCATAAACAGACCGCTTATGGAGATATTATATGAATCTCTTATACATAAATCAAATTAATTATAAGGATATAATTAAATGGAATATATGGTGTTGATTTTAGATTGTTTTAGATAATTTATTTTCCTACAAGCAATAAAAAGTCGGGTTAAACCCGACTATTTAAATTGGCTTCTTGGTACTTAAATTACAAGCTATACAGCTTGTCAGCCTGATTATTTAAAGACAGTCATTTAAAGTCTTTCAGGTTTGGCATAATCACCCCGATAGAAAACCAAACCTTCATCATCATTGGTATCCATGGCCACCACTTCACCAACAATAATTTGGTGGTCACCACCATCGTAAGACGCCCACGTCTGGCATTGAAGATGAGTGACGGCACCCACTAACATAGGTACTTGGCCAATCCCATTTTCAGTGTCTACACCCACAAACTTATCTTCGTTGCTGCGAGCAAATTGATTAGATAAAGCAACCTGACTTGAGGACAGTACATTGACGACAAATTCTTTGGCATTGATAAAAGCATCGGCACTATTGGCAGTTTTGTTAATACTCCAAAGAATTAAGGGCGGATCTAAGGATACGGAATTAAAACTACTAACTGTTGCGCCGACGGGCTTGCCATCGGTATCTAAACAAGTAATGACAGTGACACCAGTTGCAAAAGATCCTAGTGCATTACGGAATGCCTTGCCGTCAATATTGTGGCTCAAAATAGACTCCTGAGATTACTTAAATGCAATACAAAAACGTTATATAAAGCATTAACTTTGCCGTTATTATGCCTTATGAACAGTGCTAAAGGGCATTTTTGTCTTTGCCCTTGGTAAATTTAACTAGTGCTACAAATATTTACTTCGTGTTAACAGTATTGTTTACTGGCTATACAAGGATGAGAAGACCTTTATCAGTCGCTGGCAAGTATATAGAGGCATCTAATGAAATCAATAGCTAGTGAGCTTATTTGTTGATGATTTTAACGAATCATTGGTGAAAATATCAAAAACTGCCAACAATGTATTTTTTGCCGACCGAAGCAGTCAAATTGATCCTAGGTATGTGTAAAAAGTTAAGTATCTATGTTATTTTTTCATAGCCTATCTAGTAGCCCATTTAACAGTACTTCAAAGGGCAAATAAATTATTTTTAGATAGATGAGCTTTATAAGCTACAAACCTTTTTTCTTTGCTCAAGCATCACCCAACAAATCAAAATAAACAACGGAACAATTATGTATTTTAGAGCTACATTATGGTTATTGTTTGCAACCATGGTATCGGCAGTAAATTTAGCCTACGCTAGCAGTCAAGATAACCCATCAGTAAACAACGACACATCTATATCCAAAGCCCCTTACTATGCCGATTGGCCTAAAATTGCCAGTGCTGTGCCAAAAGATGCTGAGATAGAAACCTTTATAGCTAATATCCTTAGCCAAATGACCCTTGCCGAGAAAGTAGGGTAGATGATCCAACCCGATCTGCGCAATGTTACCCCTCGAGAAGCCAAGAAATACAAGCTAGGTTCGTTATTAAATGGTGGTGGGGCTTGGCCGAATAATAATAAATATGCCTCTGCAGAAGCGTGGGCTGCCAAATCAGATGAATATTGGGACGCCTTGGAAGATGCATATAAGGGGCGCGGTTTCCGCATTCCATTTATGTGGGCGACGGATGCCGTACATGGTCATAATAATGTCTTTCGTGCCACTGTATTCCCTCATAATATTGGTCTGGGAGCGGCTAATAACCCTGCTTTAATTTTTGAAATTGGTAAAGCTACTGCCCAAGAAATTGTGGCAACCGGACTAGACTGGACCTTTGCACCAACCGTTGCCTCTCCCCGCGATTACCGCTGGGGTCGAGTCTACGAAGGTTATTCTGAAGATCCAGAAATCATCTATCAATATGCCAAACAAATGGTCTATGGATTACAAGGTGGCGTTGACGGACTGAAAGGCGAAGACAACGTTATTTCTAATGTCAAACATTGGGTTGGTGATGGTGGCACCTTGGGGGGGTGTTGACCATGGTCAGAATCGCTACACCGAAGACTATTTACGCAATATTCATGCTACTGGTTACTTTGGTGGTTTGGAAGCGGGTGCACAAGTGGTTATGAGTTCCTTCAATTCTTGGTGGAATGTAAATAATTACGACCCGATGCGCTCTGGTGGCGCTTATTTAAACAACCAAAAAATTCATGGTAGTCAATATCTTATTAATGATGTGTTAAAAGGCAAAATGGGCTTTGATGGTGTTGTTGTTACGGACTGGAACGGTCAAGGTGAGATTAATGGCTGCTCACCCAGTAACTGCCCCAAGCAGTGATTGCTGGCAATGATGTATTTATGGTAACCAACCGTTCTGATTGGCAGCGTTTCTATCGTAATGTTATTGCCCAAGTAAAGAGTGGGATTATTCCCATGGCGCGTATTGATGATGCAGTAACGCGTATTTTGCGTGTTAAAGCGCGGGCAAATCTTTGGCAAAAACCTAAACCTTCGGCGCGAAAAAATGCAGGTGATACGGCGTTGTTAGGTAGTGCTGTTAACCGAGCACTGGCGCGGGAAGCAGTTAGTCAATCTTTAGTGCTATTAAAGAACAACAATAATGTGCTTCCTTTACCAACTGATGATGCATATCTGCTGGTGGGTAGTGCGATAAATAGTATTCAAAAGCAAACAGGAGGTTGGTCACTAACTTGGCAGGGTGACAATAATACGCTTGCTAAGGACTTTCCTGGCGCACAAACCATGCTAGGTGCTCTGCAAGCAGAAGTAGGTGCTGAAAATGTATATACAGATATAAATCAAGCTCCAGCAGGGACTACAGCTATTGTGGTGATTGGAGAGGATGCCTATGCAGAGATGTTTGGCGATATTAGCAAAGCCCAAACCTTAGAATTTTCCCAGTTAAAAGCTTCTTATGCTCAGGATTTAGCCCTTATTAAAAAGCTTAAGAATGCTGGCTTTAAAGTGGTAACTGTTTTCTATTCGGGTCGTCCACTCTATGTGAATGAAGAAATAAACCACTCTGATGCCTTTGTGGCAGCTTGGTTACCAGGTACTGAGGCTGGTGGTATAACTGATGTACTATTTGCTAAAGGCGGCAGAGATTTTACCGGGCGGTTTTCTTTTTCTTGGCCAAAACAAAAATGTTCAACCACGATTAATCGTCATGCACCCAATATTCCAGACTATCAAACGCCTGTTGATGGCTTAACTGGTGAGCTGATTGAGCAAGATGTCAATGGCGAACATAAACCACTATTCCCCTATGGTTATGGTTTGTCTTATGGCTCAAACGCAAGCGTTCAAGCTACTGAACAAGATTTGGATAATATCCATCTTGATCCACGTGACTATGGTTGTGGTATGCAAGCCCCTGATGCGGGCGTGGCAGAGTCGCCCCTAGAGATATTCGGTAAACATGCAAAAGGTGAATTTGTAGCCAGAATATCAGGCAGTATTAATGGTTGGGCTGGCGTGCCAGTTGGTAAAGGCACGACAACAATTGGTTCTGTAACCACCAAGGGAATAGATTATCAAGGTATGCAGCAATCTGCTGTAAACGTAAAGTTTGCTGGCAATACGGGTAGCTATGCTGGCAATAGTGCAGCCCAAATTTATATGCAAACTGCGGATAGTGTGGGTGGTGACTTTAACCGTTATGTAAATGCAGACAGTACCTTGGAGTTTGATATTAAAATGTTATCCAAGGCACCAGAAAGCTTGGTCTTGTCTGTGCACTGTGTCTATCCATGCCGCGGTGAAGTAAAGATAAATAGAGTTTTACCCGCTCCCGGTGATGACTGGAAAACAATAAAGGTACCCTTAGCATGTTTAGTGGAAACAGGTATGGTTTATCAAATGATGAATACGCCTTTCTTGTTTTTCACCACAGATGCAGTTGAATTTAACTTAGGTGCTGTACGCATGGTGCCGCAACCTAATGGCATACCTAATGATGCCGTAACCTGTGTCGATATGCGTGGTAAGTCACCGCCGGCGTTAACGGGAAGTAGTTACAATATTGTTAGCGATTTTGATGCCAAGATAGATATTGGTGAGCAATATAACACGGCCGATTGGGGTGGTATTCCGCATGGTGATAGTCACCTAATAGCGTCTATTAATGATCAAGGTAAGGTTTTTGCTGCTTATAATGATGATAGCCCTGAAAGTTACAAAGGCCATTTAAAATTAAACTTTGCAGCGCAAAATTTGCGTGAATTTAAGGATAATGGCTCTTTAGTATTTGATTTATTTGTTGAGTCTTTAGGTTCACAGAAGCCGGCAAATGATCAAACTGGCCTGGTAATAAAAGTGGGCAATACTGACAGTAAGACAGGTGATATCTTCGTACCACAATTGGATGGTGAGAGGTTACTGGTAGGAGAGTGGCAAGAAATCTCTATACCTATGTCACTTATTGCAGCGCAAATGACCAGTGATTTCTTTATTGAAACGATCAATCTGGTGGAAATATTTCCAGCTTGGGCAAATACCCAAGCAGGGGTGAAATTCCAGATGCAAAATATTCGTTTTAGTCAGTAACTGATCTATTGCTAAGGGCAGTCTGTAATGGCTGCCCTGCAGTGTTCTTTTGGGCATTGAAAAAGATGTTATCCCCAAATCAAATTCTTCCTGTTTTTTTCATCAATAAGCATTTATTTTCGTTGTCTTTTTCTAACTTCCTGTGCTACTTTCCCACACAGTTAAATTAAGGCCTAACAAGCAGTTAAATATTGATTAATAAATAAAAATAACATAATTAATATGGGGGGGGTTGGTAAATGCAACCAAACTTTCTTATTGTCATGGTTGATCAAATGAATGGTCCAATGCTGGATCCAGATATGATTGACTTTCTGCATATACCTAATATGCGCAAATTATTGGCTAAGGGCATAAAATTTAATAACTGTTATACTCCTAGTCCTTTATGTACACCTTCACGTGGCAGTTTTATGACGGGCATGTTGCCTTCACGCAGTGGTATTTATGATAACGCTGCCGAGTTTAAATCTACCACCCCCAGCTTTGCCCATTATCTTCGGGATATGGGCTATCAAACCGCATTGTCGGGAAAAATGCACTTTGTGGGTGCTGATCAACTCCATGGCTTTGAAGAACGCTTAACCACAGATATATATCCGGCTGACTTTGGTTGGACACCAAATTGGGAGAATCCACTCGAGCGTGTTGACTGGTGGTATCACAATCTGAGTTCAGTAACCGAAGCTGGTATTGCCGAGATTTCTAATCAATTGGAGTTTGATGATGAGGTTACTTATAACGCTAAACTCAAGCTTTATCAGTATGCTCGACGCATTGATACACGACCTTTTTGTTTAACTGTTAGTTTTACCCACCCACACGACCCATATTTAGCTCGGCAGAAATATTGGGATTTATATGACCATGGTGAAATTCCCATGCCTAAAGTTCCTTTTATTGATTATAAAGATCAGGATCCTCATTCACAGAGACTTTATGATGCTAATGACTTTAGGCGCTTTGAGGTTAATGAAGAACATATTCGTAATGCCCGACACGCCTATTTTGCTAATATTAGTTATTTAGATGACAAACTGGGTGAAATATTACAGGTATTAGAAGAATGTGAATTTGATCAAAATACCCATGTGCTTTTCTGCTCTGATCATGGCGATATGATTGGTGAGCGTGGCCTTTGGTATAAGATGTCATTCTTTGAATATTCAAGTCGTATACCGCTGGTGCTATATTCTCCCAACACCTTTTCTCCCCGTGAGGTTAATACCCCAGTTAGTAACTGTGATGTGCTTCCTAGTCTTATTGAGCTGGCGCAAGGAGATCTAAATCAATTGGTTTGTGACATTGATGGTAAAAGCTTTATTGAACTAGTTAGAGGCCATGAAGATGAGCAGCGCAGCGCTTATTCAGAGTATTGTGCCGAGGGTTCTATTGAGCCTATGGTGATGATCCGCAAGGGTGATTACAAGTTTAATTATTCGGTTTCGGATCCAGTGCAATTATTTAATTTAGTAGAGGATCCAAATGAATTAACTAATTTAGCCTCTGCTCCTGAGTACAAAAATTTAGTTGATAGTTTTACAGAGGAAATGCACCAACGTTGGGATTTGACTACTTTTAAGCAAGAAGTAATGCATAGTCAGCGATGTCGAACCTTAGTAGACAGAGCAAATCGTAAAGGCCACTTTACCCCGTGGGACTTTGAGCCACCAGTGAATGGTCGCGATCGCTTTATGCGTAATCATATGGATTTAAATATTGTCGAATCTAACAATCGATATCCAAAAGTCTAACTAACAAACAAATAGTTACGATGCCAACAACCCTTTTCGTTAGATCTTAATTAAGTCAACAAAAGGTGGAGCTAATTTTAGGAGAGGGAAGGTGCGGTTGAAGTGGCTCCCCGAGCTGGACTCGAACCAGCGACCAATAGATTAACAGTCTACTGCTCTACCAACTGAGCTATCGGGGAACAACTAACCAAAAACATTGAATTGGCTCCCCGAGCTGGACTCGAACCAGCGACCAATAGATTAACAGTCTACTGCTCTACCAACTGAGCTATCGGGGAAACACTCAATGTGGAGGCGAATATTAAAGATCAAGGGGCCTTTCGTCAAGGGCATTTTTTTATTTTATCTGAATAACTTAGGATTTTTTTTATCGACTCCTGCCAGCCAGTCTAGTAGTTCTAAAATTGGCATGATTAAGCTAATAAAAATCAGCCTCAAGAGCATAAAATAGCCTCTTATGGTAAACTTTGATGCAGATTGAAGTACTGACGTAGTTGATGCAAGGGAGTCAAGATGTCGAGCATAAACGAGCAACTTTTGCAGGCTGTTTTATCACCATTGCAGGTGGAACATCATGAGCTAACGAACGATAGCCATATGCACAGTGGCCCCGCTCAAGATAGTCATTTTAGTCTACTCTTGGTGTCCGAAATATTTGCTGGTTTAATGCCAGTAAAGCGTCACCAGCTAGTCTACGAGCTTGTTGGTGACCTCATGGGCAACCCTATTCATGCGCTGGCTCTGCACTGCTATACACCACAGCAATGGGCTACAAAGCAGGGTATGCCAGCAGCCCCTAATTGCCTAGGTGGTAGCAAATCTGACCAATAGCATGCCAGAGTATTTCTGCTTATAAGGTTAGAATATGCTTAGAAATCACCTGTGCCCGCTAATTCGGCCTTACGCTTAGTAATAAATTCCTGCAGCGCATTATCAATGGTTGGGTCTAACTCAGGGGCTTCATAGGCGGCTAATTGCTTTTTCCATAGAGCATTGGCACGCTGACGCATATCAAGACTGCCATCCTCTTCCCATTGCTCAAAACTATTATTGTCGGTCAGATTAGACATATAAAAAGCGGTTTGGAAGTTTGCTTGGGTATGGGCACAACCTAGGAAGTGATTACCCGGACCAACTTCTTTAATGGCATCCATGGCTTGGCCATTGGTGCTCATATCAATACCTTGGGTCAGAGTGTGCATCATACCCAGCTGATCCAAATCCATCATATACTTTTCATAGTCCATTACCAGACCACCTTCCATCCAGCCGGCAGAATGAAGTACAAAGTTTACCCCAGCCATTACTGTGGAATTAAGGGTATTTGCACTTTCATAGGCAGCCTGAGCATCGGGGATCTTAGATCCAGGTAGAGAACCACCACTACGGAAAGGCACATCTAAGCGACGTGCCAATTGAGCGGCGCCATAGGTCACTAATGACGGTTCTGGGGTGCCAAAAGTTGGGGCCCCTGATTGCATAGAAATAGAGCTGGCAAAAGTACCAAATATACAAGGTGCACCCGGTGCATATAATTGCACAAAGCTCATACCAGCCAAAACTTCCGCTAAAATTTGTGCCAAAGTGCCAGCACTGGTAACAGGAGACATAGCACCTGCCAAAATAAAGGGTGCAATGATGCAGGCTTGGTTATTACGGGCATAGATTTTAGCGGCACCCAACATGGTGTCATCAAACGTCATGGGTGAGTTAGCGTTAATCAGACTAGTAACAACGGTATTTTTTTCAACAAACTCGGCACCAAAAACAATCTTCGCCATATCGACGGTATCTTGTGCGCGCTCGGGAGCCGTAACTGAACCCATAAAGGCTTTATCACTGTATTTAATATGTGAGTAAAGCATATCCAGATGACGCATTTCGACAGGCACATCTACAGGCTCACATACGGTACCACCAGAATGGTGCATATAGGGTGACATATAGCCAAGTTTGACAAAGTTTTGAAAGTCTTCAAGAGTGGCATAGCGGCGGCCACCGTCCAAATCTCTTACAAATGGGCAGCCGTAACCTGGAGCAAAAACAGTGTTATTACCCCCTATCTGCACGCTTTTTTCCGGGTTACGTGCATGCTGGGTGTACTCAGCTGGGGCATTTTGCTGAATAATCTCACGGCACATACCTCTGGGAAATTTAACTAGCTGGCCTTCAACGGTGGCACCAGCTTGGCGAAATATTTCTAGAGCTTCTGGGTCATCCCTAAACTCAATCCCACCTTCAGCCAAAATAGTGTCTGCATTTTCTTCAATTTGGGCTAAAGCAGCATCATCTAAAACGGTAAAAGGCTGCAACTTGCGGGTAATATAGGCGGGCGTAGCCGTTGTTTGATTTGCTCGACTCTGTTGACGGGCGGCTCTACCGCCACCGCTACGTCGGCGTGCACGGGCTTCACTCATATTTTAGCTCCTAAAAAGATCGTTTCCCTATTAGATATAATGCTTGGGAGTATTTAAATAAATTGTGACCTCTGGACTCTTTAGGTGCTGACGGGCTGGCGACTCGCATCTACTTTAAAACGTCATTGTATGAGACGCGTTTATTTAAGTCGGTACAGCTAGCTAGTCTGGTCTACCAGTCAGCATTAAATAGAGAAATCTGCTGACATGAAATCAATTCATATTGGTTTGAAAATATCTCTTGGCTTTTAGCCGTTAATTACTTGGTGTAATAACCTGCAAAGCCTTAAAATTAGGCCTTTATTAGCAATATTGTTTACGAGAGTCACTATGAGTGAAAATATATTAGCGGCAGCCCTTAAGGATAAAGGTTTTTTGCTAGCTGATGGCGCTACTGGTACCAACCTGTTTGCCATGGGATTGCAGACAGGTGATGCCCCAGAATTATGGAATGTTGACTTTCCTGAGCGCATCAGAGCCCATTACCAGAGTTTTGTTGATGCTGGTTCTGACATTATTTTAACCAACACTTTTGGTGGTACTCACTTTCGTTTAGCACTCCATAATGCGGCCACGCGAGTAGCAGAATTAAATGCTGCAGGGGCTCAAATTGCCCGTAAGATTGCTGATGCCACTACTGATCGCCAAGTGATTGTGGCGGGTTCAATTGGTCCATCTGGTGAACTCCCTGAACCTATGGGGACTTTATCTAAAGATGCAGCCATAGAGGCCTTTGCTGAACAAGCAAAAGCTTTAAAAGACGGCGGGGCAGATGTGGCTTGGGTTGAAACTATGTCGTCTTTAGCGGAGGCTGAATGGGCCATGGAAGGTGCCAGCCAATCAGGTTTACCCATAGTTTGCACATTTAGTTTTGATACCAATGGTCGTTCCATGATGGGCGTAACGCCAGCTGATATGGTGGCAGCTGGCGATGATCATGGTCAATTACCTTATGCCTGCGGTTCAAATTGTGGCGTTGGTGCCTCTGAACTGGTCTTGGCAGTGCGCAATATGCGTAAGGCTCCAGGAGGTGATAAGGCGGTTATTGTGGCAAAGGCAAATTGTGGTATACCAGAATATATTGACGGCGCTATTCACTATAATGGTACCCCTGAGTTGATGGCGAAATATGCTTGTATGGCTGTCGATGCCGGTGCTGACATTGTTGGTGGCTGTTGCGGCACTTCGCCTATTCATGTTGCTGCTATGCGTCAAGCACTTGATGGACACACTAAAGGTCCTGCTCCATCAATAGATCAAATTGTGGCGGAGTTGGGTGAAGTTTCCAAAGGTGGAGCGGCACAATACCAAGGTGACTTAAGTGTTGCTGGTGGTTCTGCCAGTGGCATTACCACCAAGCGCCGCTCACGTCGACGCTAATTATTGCTTAGTTAAACTAATTCCCTGCCCAGCACTGCTGGGTATGGGCATTTCTCCCTGCTGGTCCTGCCATTGTCCAAGTTGGTGATGAAAATCCTCATTAAAATTAATTACTTTTTTCTGTTTTAAGTGATAGCTTAAAAACAACTTTTCGGCCGTGGCTAGGGCTTCATGCTGGTCATTGTACATTGTATGAAAAATACGTAGACGTTTACTGTCATGCTCGAGTAACTGAGTCGTGACATAGACGTTTTTCCCTAGGCCAATTTCTTGTAGATAACGCAGTTGCGTAGCAACGGTAAAAAGAGTGAAGCCTGTTGCTTTAATGGTTTCTACAGTCATGCCTAAACGATGTTGTAAAGCATCTGTAGCCTGACTAAAAATAACCAAGTAATAAGCCTCATTGAGGTGGTCGTTATAATCAATCCAGTCTTTGATAATCGTCGTTTCTAGGGTGCGCATTAGGTTGTCCTTAATCTTATAAGTAGGGTATGAGATCGGTTTGGTAGTTAACCAATGGCCTTATAGGCAGCCATACCAATATCCATCTTGCGATCTCGACTGGGTGGGTGCCCATACATAGTTTTATATTGCCGACAAAAGTTTTCATTACTACCAAAACCACAGGCAATACCAACTTGCATTACTGATAGATTACTTTCGTGTAACAATTGGCGGGCTCTTTGTAGGCGCATTTGTAGGTAACAAGAGCGGGGTGGCATGCCAAAAGCTTGTTTAAATTGGCGTTGCAAGGTACGTTCAGACACCTTTTGTATGGCAGCTAGTTCAGGCCCGTCAAGGGGATCTTCAATATTTGCAGCCATGGCATCAATAACGGGACTTAGGCGCTTCTGTTGCAGGGTATGCATAACCAGAGAATCTTGTCCTGTTCCTACTTCACTTTGGCGTTGATGAATCAGGCATCTAGCCACCTGATCAGCTATATCACGATTATGATCCTGGGTAATCTGATGCAGTACTAGGTCAAGACATGCTGAGCCGCCAGCACAAGTAAAGCGTTTACCATCATCATTAAAGATATCATTAGATAACTGTAAGTGAGGGTAGGTTTCGTGAAAAGCGGCCTGACTTTCCCAATGTAAAGCAGTACTGTGATTGTTTAACAAATCAGCAGCGGCCAAGGCATGACATCCTGATTCCAAAGCGCCAATATGAGCGCCAGTGCGGCCACGATGTTTAAGCCACTGAGTAATACTAGAGGTTACGCCAGCTTGTGGGGCATAGCTAGCACAGACAAATAACCGACCCAAGTCTTTTACTTCAGACATAGCTGTAACCGATACTGGAATACCGTTACTTGCCGTTACTGCTGTATTACTAGCACCAATAAATTGCCACTCATAGTGGTCGTCAATATACCTATTAGCTACCCGCAAAGGCTCCAAGGCACTCATTAGAGATAGCATAGAAAAGCGTGGTAAAAGTAAAAAACCAATTTTCTGAGCCATAGGCATACCTAGTCTTATGATTATTGTTTCTTGGCATATTGGCATAGTAGCTAATAATGCAGCTGGCATTCAAGATGTTATTGGCTAATCAATGCATCGACAGCAACACAGCTATGGGCTTTTACCAACAATGGATTAATATCCAATTCTCTAACAGGATGGTGTTCAATATAGCCTTGAACAGCCATAATAGTTTCTACTATAGTCTTTATATCAGCCGCATCTTGCCCTCTATAGCCTGTTAGTAAAGGTTGCATGGCAAGCTTTTGCAGTGCTGCCTGGACATCCTCTGGAGTGCAGGGCAGTAATAATAGTTGGCTATCTTTAAGCAACTCCACCAGTATCCCACCAGCGCCAACAAGCAGGTAGTTACCAAACAGAGGGTCATGGTTTACGCCGATAATTAGTTCAGCTAGCACACCTGTTTCCATGCGTTCAACCAGAACTTGGCCAGCCAATTTTTGCAACTGTTGCACAGCCGACTGTAATTCCTGTTGCGTGGTTATATTTAGATATACCCCATGCTGTTCTGTTTTGTGAGTGAGCTGGTCGCTCACTGCTTTAACCGTCACAGGGTAGCCAATATTGTCTGCAATTGTGATGGCTTCCCCAAGGTTATTAGCTAAGCCTCCTGGCGGCAAGGGAATACCAAATGGTTTAAGTACTTGCTTGGCTTTGTATTCGTTAAGTAATTGTGGTGTATTGCTTGCAGCAGGATGACTTATAACTAGGGGTTCCGGTATTGGGCGCGAAAAAGCTAGCTGTAACCCATAGGCAGCGTCGAGTGCCTGTAAGCAAATATCTAATCCAATCATAGGAATAACACCATGTGCTTGACACAGGGCTATGGCATGGGAGGGTAAACACTCGCCCAGAGAGGATAAAACAATAGCTTTATGATTTCCTGCTTTGGCGGCATCTGCCAGTGCTAAAAGAGCATCATCCCATTGTTGTGGATTGGCGCCCGGATAATTAGGCCAATCCAATAGCAATATTGTAGCGCTAAATTTGGCTGTCATCATGGCACCAAATGTATTGGTCATAGCTTGCCGATCACCCCAGATAAAGGTGTGGTAATCAAGTGGGTTAGAGATCTCCACATAGTCATTAAGTGTAGCTTTAACAGCTTGTTGCTGGCTTGCGCTTAGACTGGCAAATTCTAATCCGGTATTGGCAATTAAATCAGCCATCATGCCAGCCTCACCACCTGAGCAACTCATAGAGGCAATACGGTTGCTGGTTAGAGGCCCCATTAGACTGACTAGTTTTAGGGTTTCTAAGAAAACCGGTAGGGTATTTACGCGAACAATGCCCAAGCGTTCAAATAGGGCATCAAATAGGCTATCGGCGCCCGTTAACGAGCTGGTATGAGATAAGGCGATTTTTGCTGCAGCAGCAGTGCGGCCTGATTTAATGGCCACAATCGGGACTTTTTGGGCTAAGGCTCGCCGTGCCGCGGTGTCAAAGGCAGGCAAATCCTTGATGCCCTCTATATGTAAACCAATGGCATTGATGCGGGGATCGTCAAGCATAGTATTGATAATATCAGCTATATCCAATTGCGCTTGATTACCCAAAGTCACCATATAGGCAATGGGTAGTCCCGTCTGTTGCATAGTCATATTAAGACCAACATTGCCACTTTGGGTAATAATCCCAACACCTTCTTCAAGGGGGCTAAGGCCATGTTGGTCAGGCCAAAGGACGGCTTTATCAAGAGCGTTTATCACCCCATAGCAGTTTGGTCCAATGATAGGCATTTCCCCCGCCGCAGCCAGTAAGCGCTGCTGCCGTTGCCTGCCTAGTTCACCCACTTCACTAAATCCAGAGGCATATAGTACGGCTCCGCCAGCACCTATGGCATTTAATGCAGCAACGATATCAATACTCGCTTCGGCATTGACTGCTATATAAGCTGCGTCAGGTGGTGTGGGTAATTCTTTAACATCCTGATAACAAGTTAGGCCGGCTATTTGCTCACGAGTAGGGTGCACAGCATAGATAGGCCCTTTAAAACCCATTTTCTGGCTTTCACTAACGGCGAAATCAGCTCCCTGGGCACCAAATACGGCAATACTTTTGGGCGCCATTAAACGTTGTAAACGCAGTTTATCCATGCTCGTGTTAGATCTGATTTTCTAATGGTCGTAACATAGACCGAGAAATAATATGACGTTGTATTTCACTCGTGCCATCCCATATACGCTCCACTCTATGATCTCGCCAAATACGTTCTAGGGGCAATTCATCCATCAGCCCCATACCACCTAGAATTTGAATAGCTTCATCAGAGACCATTGCCAGCATTTCTGATGATTTTAGCTTTGCCATGGCGGCATCAGCGTCGGTCATTTGATCTTTTGTATCTTTCCATGCAGCTTGGAGGGTTAGTAGCTCAGCTGCTTTCAGCTCTGTAGCCATATCAGCTAGCTTAAAGGATACACCTTGAAATTGACTGATAGCTTTACCAAATTGTTTTCGAGTTGCTGCCCATTCAGTAGCAATTTCTAGGGCCCGTTCAGCACGTCCTAAACACATAGCGGCAACGGATAGACGGGTTGCACCTAACCACTTATTGGCAACATCAAAGCCGTTGTGTTCTTCGCCAAGTATTTGGGACTCATGAATTCGGCAGTTATCAAAATTTAATATAGCGTTGTGATAACCACGGTGGGAGACACTATTGTAACCCGGCTCAATAGTAAAACCTGGCGTACCTTTATCAACCAGAAAACTGGTAATTTTCTTTTTTGGTCCGCGGCTGGTTTCCTCCACTCCTGATGCAGCAAATAAGATCACATAATCAGCGATATCGGCATGACTAATAAAATGCTTGGTGCCATTTAAAATATAATGGTCGCCATCACGTTCGGCTCGGCACTGCATGGAGCGCACATCAGAGCCGGCATTGGGTTCAGTCATGGCTAAACATTCAAGCTTTTCTCCACGGATGGTTGGCAGCAGATAATTTGTTACTTGCTCATGTTTGCAGGCAAGAAGAATATTAGAGGGGCGGGCAACGATATATTGTAGGGCAAAGTTAGCCCGACCAAGTTCTCTTTCCATTAAGGTTAAAGTTAGTGTGTCTAGGCCAGCACCGCCATATTCTTCGGGCATATTGGCGGCATAGAGACCCATCTCTATGGCTTTAGCCTTAATTCGTTTATGGCATGCTGGGCTAATTTGTCCCACTTTTTCCACTTCGGCTTCATGTGGGTATAGCTCCTGTTCAACAAATGCTTTAACGGTATCTATAATCATTTGTTGCTCATTACTTAAGCTAAATTCCATAGTCATAACCTCACTGCTAATTTAATGCTTGGTGGAATCCTTTTAAGACTAGTAATCCTAATTAATATAAAGTGGTTCAGGCATCCGTACTGAGATGAGCTGCAAACAATCAATGCGGTAATTAATCAACTTTATTTTTAGCTAACTATGCCTGAAGGTGCTTAGTTACAACTTGATACCAAACGCCATTAAATTGACGCTTACGGGTTAAAGAATGGTCTGTTAGAATAGGCTTTAGTGTGCTGTTTTATTGATTTTATAGGATAAATAGTGACTTATAAGAAACCCTTTTCCTAAAGGAAATGTTATGGATTAAGGTTTCTTGAGTATTAAATTTTAATAGCGAAGAAGGCTAAGCTGGTGTCGTTTTTAAGTAACTAGTGTGGTTGCAAAGGCGTATAGTGCGACCCCAATATAACGCTAAGTTGTAAAGCTGTTTTGCAAATAGCGTGTAAAACTCCAAATTCACAAGGTACGATTATGTCTAAGACTTATCTTTCCGATATAGAAATAGCCCGCGCTGCTGAAAAACGCCCCATTGTAGAAGTCGCTGCAAAGCTAAACATTAGCGCTGATGATCTTGAACAGTACGGCAAAATTAAGGCTAAAATTAGCCCTGAATTTATCAATAGTGTACAACACCGTGATAACGGAAAATTAATTCTGGTTACAGCCATCAACCCAACTCCAGCAGGTGAGGGTAAAACCACCACTACTATTGGTTTAGGAGATGCCCTAAATCGTATTGGTAAGCAAGCAACTGTGTGCTTACGAGAGCCTTCTTTGGGCCCTTGTTTTGGTATTAAAGGGGGTGCTGCCGGTGGTGGTTATTCACAAGTTGTTCCGATGGAAGATATTAACCTTCACTTTACTGGTGACTTTCATGCTATTGGTCTAGCTCATAACTTGTTATCTGCTGCTATTGATAACCATCTACAGCAGGGCAATGCCCTGAAACTTGATCCACGCCGCATTGAGTGGAAGCGGGTTATGGATATGAATGACCGGGCCTTACGTAATGTCAATATTGGTTTAGGTGGGCCAGCTCATGGTGTGCCCCGAGAAACTGGCTTTGATATTACTGTTGCCTCTGAGGTTATGGCGATTTTCTGTCTGGCCAATAGCCTTCAAGAGTTAAAACAGAAACTTGGTGCCATTGTTATTGGTTATACCTATGATCAAGTCCCTGTTAGTGCTGCAGATCTAAATGTACATGGTGCTATGACCGTGCTGTTGAAAGATGCCTTTAGTCCAAATCTTGTGCAAACCTTGGAACATACCCCTGCATTTGTGCATGGCGGTCCGTTTGCCAATATAGCCCATGGCTGTAACTCTGTGTCGGCGACCAAGTTGTCAATGAAGCTAAGTGATTACACGGTAACTGAAGCCGGCTTTGGTGCTGATTTAGGTGCCGAGAAATTCCTCGATATCAAATGTCGGAAAGCGGGTATTGCACCCGATGCAGTGGTTATTGTAGCGACTATTCGTGCACTTAAGCTGCACGGTGGTGTTGCTTTAGCTGATGTAAATCAGGAAAACCAAGCAGCGGTAGCTGCTGGTGTAGAAAATCTAAAGAAACATATAGAAAATATCCATCAGTTTGGTTTGCCTGTGGTAGTGGCAATTAATAAATTTGTTACTGACACGGCCATGGAAGTGCAAACGGTGCAAGATAAATGTGAATATCTCGGTGTGCAAGTCATTGAAGCAGAGCACTGGGAGCATGGTGGTGCAGGTGCTACTGAGTTAGCCGAAGCCGTAGTTGATTTGGTTGAAAACCATAAGCCTGATTTTAATTTCTTATATGAAGAAGATATGCCCCTCTGGGATAAGATCAAAACGGTATGCCAAAAGATCTATGGTGCTAACGATATTATGGCTGATCAAAAGCTCCGCAATCGCATTGTTGCATTAGAGAAAGATGGCTACGGTAATTTACCCATTTGCATGGCGAAAACGCAATATTCTTTTTCTACTGACCCAGCTTTAAAAGGCCGACCTGAAGGTTTTGATGTGCCTCTACGTGAAGTACGTTTATCTGCTGGTGCTGGTTTTATTGTGGTTCTAGCTGGTGACGTAATGACGATGCCTGGTTTGCCCAAAAAGCCAGCTGCAGAAGTAATCGATATTGATGATAATGGTGATATTGTGGGTTTGTTCTAGGCCACGAAAGAAGTCCTGAAAAATCCAACAAAGCCGCCTTTATAGGCGGCTTTTTTATTGTTTGTCAGTTCCAGTGTTGCTTTATCACCTGACCCCGAAGGGGTATAATGCCGCTTTTCGTAATTGGCTTAAAGCTTACCATGACTGTTCGTACTCGTATTGCACCATCACCCACGGGTGACCCCCATTTAGGCACTGCCTACATTGCCTTATTTAATCTGGCTTTTGCCCGCCAGCATGGTGGTGAATTTATTCTGCGTATAGAAGATACGGATCAGCAACGAAGTACTCCTGAGTCGGAACAAGCCATTTTGGATTCCCTACGCTGGTTGGGGATTGAATGGGCAGAGGGCCCAGATATTGGTGGTCCATACGGTCCTTATCGGCAGAGTGAACGCGGTAGCATTTACCAAGACTATGCGCAACAGTTGGTGCGTGATGGCCATGCTTTTTATTGTTTTGCTACCTCAGAAGAATTGGATGAGCTGCGTCGCTATCAAACAGAAAATAAGCTACCAATAGGTTATGACGGCCGCGGCCTAGACTTATCAACAGAGGAAGTGCAGGCAAGGTTAGAGGCCGGTGATCCTTATGTTATTCGGATGAAAATCCCAAGCCAAGGTAGTTGCAAATTTAATGATATGCTGCGTGGTGAGATTGAGATCGAATGGTCACAAGTGGATATGCAAGTATTGCTGAAAAACGACGGTTTGCCTACTTATCATCTTGCCAATGTGGTTGACGATCACTTAATGGGTATTACTCATGTGTTAAGGGGAGAAGAGTGGATAAACTCAGCTCCCAAACATATCTTGCTTTATCAGTATTTCGGCTGGGATATGCCTGAGCTATGCCATCTGCCATTACTACGTAACCCTGATAAGAGCAAGCTTAGCAAACGTAAAAATCCTACCAGTATTTTGTACTACCAACGTATGGGTTATTTGCCAGAGGCGATGCTGAACTACCTTGGTCGGATGGGGTGGTCTATGCCTGATGAGCGAGAAAAATTTACCCGTCAGGAAATGTTTGAACATTTTGATATTCAGCGTGTGTCTTTAGGTGGGCCTATTTTTGATCAGGAGAAACTCTCTTGGCTTAATGGTATGTGGTTGCGTGAAGACATAAGTGACGCAGAATTTATGCAGCGAATGCAAAGCTGGGCCGTTAATAGTGATTATTTAGCCCCTGTTGTGCCGTTAATTAAGCCTAGAGTGGAAAAATTTAGTGATGTTATCCCACTTGCTGGTTTCTTTCTTTCCGGTATGCCTGATATCAGTTCTGATGACTTAGTTAACTCCAAGGTTGATAATGATCTACTGCGTAAAACCTTGCAGTTTACTTTATGGCACCTGGAGGCTTTGCGTAGCTGGGATAAAGACGATATTTTCGCTATCTGTAAAAGTATGGCGCAAAGCATGGAAGTAAAGCCTAAAGACTTATTTGCATTATTATTTGTCGCCATTACAGGTAACGCTAATTCTGTGTCCGTATTTGACGCTATGGTCATTTTAGGCCCAGATCTAAGCCGTGCCCGCTTGCGCCATGCTTTACAGTTAATGGGAACACCTTCTAAGAAAGAAGCGAAACGTTGGGACAAAGAATATCGTACTCTCTAGGAAGTAGGTAGGTCTAGAGAGCTTTAACATAGGCTGGAAGTTGTTGATTAAAAAGTAATTCTTTTTATAACAAAAGCCCTTGCAATCCTGCCTCAGGTCTCTATAATACGCCTCCATCAGGTCACAAGTAGGTTTATTAGTGATTTGATCCCACCGAATATGGGGCCTTAGCTCAGCTGGGAGAGCGCAACACTGGCAGTGTTGAGGTCAGCGGTTCGATCCCGCTAGGCTCCACCAAATTTGTATAA